>Ga0209605_1001300_pt1 | contig 28441 bp, 24 predicted proteins | sample AD_UKC035_MetaG_FD_184408 | JGI IMG/M metagenome (GOLD analysis project Ga0209605, IMG submission 184408) | Active sludge microbial communities of municipal wastewater-treating anaerobic digesters from USA - AD_UKC035_MetaG (SPAdes) (version 2) | ecosystem: Engineered > Bioreactor > Anaerobic >...
GAGGAGGAATCCCATCAGGGTGAAGCCGTGAAGGAAGACGACGGCCGGGCCGGCGCCGGCTTCCTCCACGTGGAGACGGGTTCCGTTCAGTTCGAACACCCTGGCTGCACCATGTTGGCTAGAAGGGATAGCCCTGCAACCCCTGCAAGCCCTTCACCACCGAGATCTCACCCGTGTGCGCGGCGGCGTTGAGCACCAACAGGTTCATCAGGAACGAGCCGAGAGTCTGCTGGCCCAGGCCCACCGGCGTCATGTCGATGGGCGTCGCCAGATCGTCGTCGTTCAGCAGGGCCAATTGCTCGTCCACCGCCGCGTAGGCGGCATGGGCATAGCCGCGCAGGACGTCTAGGTCGATGCGCACCGTGTGCGCCCACCCAATCCAATCGCCTTCCATCGGGTACGGCTGGTCGAAGCCAGTCCTGCCGGCGAAGGACGAGAGGGCAAGGGGAGTCTGCTGGCGTACGAAGCCCAGAAACAGGAAGTCGAGCGCGATGATGTGATGGGCGTACTGTGCGCCGATGGGGGCCACGCGGCCGCCGGGCGGCTGCCAATGCGCCTGCTCCGGCGTCACGCCCTGCATGGTAGCTTCCAGCCAGCGATGGTGCGCAGCCTGGTACTGGGTACGGATGACATTGACAACGTTCTGTGACATGGTTCGCTTCTCCTATTCGAATTGCAATCAGCCTAGCGGCGGAAAATGGCCCAACTGCATCATGTAGCCCAGCCCATCCGAGTAGTTATGACCTTCGTCGGCCTTGCCGTCCGGGCCAACGTGCCAGACCTCGCATATGTCCAGCGAAAAGGGCTTGTGGCTGGCCGGAAAGCCGGGGGGAATCGGTCCGTCCTGGGTTCCTACGGCGCGGAAGCGGGCCGTCACCCAGTCGCCGGCGTCGATGTAGTGCGCATCGACGATCCTGATGTCCGACGAGGTGGCGATGTGACCTTCCAGCCAGCTCTGGAACTCCTCTCGGGACGATACGGTGATGCCGCGGCCGTGGTCGACGAAGCGGACGTTGGATCCGACCCCGATGGCGGCTGAGCGGGCGCAGTCATGGGCGCTGAAGGCGTCGTGGGCTGCGCGCAGGGTAGCGACGTTCTTGTTTTCCATTGTGGTACTCCTGGTGGCGACTGGGGACGTGAAGTCCGGTAGAATGGTTACGCTGTGGCGTGGGCTGCGGCGCGGGCCGGCGCCTGGCTGCGGCGCAGGTTCAGACCCAGCAGCACATACCACAGCGGGTTGAGGACGAAGCCGGTCAACGCGGCCGGCAGCAGCACCAGCGGGCTCGACGGCGTCAGCACGATCAGCCGGCCCAGGTAGACGATCACCAGCAGGGCGGCCAGTGCGAAGGTCAGCGCCGTGAAGCCGCGGCCGAAGCCGGAGCTGCGGCGCAGCAGCAGGCCGGCTACCAACAGCGCCAGGCCGGCCACGCCGAAGGTCAGCACGCCGCGCGGATCGACCTGGTTGGGCAGTCCGGCCAGCGCCGCGGGAACCTCGCCGGGCGGGTTGAGCACGTTGGCCAGGTCGTACGCGCCGTGGATGGTCGCGCCCAGCGCGCTGACCGCGCCCAGGATCAGGCCCAGCAGCGCCAGGCTCGAGTCCACCTCGCCCAGCCGCTCGAAGAGCGCCACCAGGGCGACGACCGACAGCAGCCCGCCCAGCATCAGGCAAAGCGAGTAGAGCAGCGGGTTCTGCAAGACGACGAACGCTATCGAGTAGAGCAGGCCGACAAGCGCCGCCAGGATAGCCGCCACTCCGGCGGTGCGATCAAAAGATGTGGTTCTCATGGCATCACCTCTGACATGTGAAAGCTCCTTCTGTGTGGTACGGACTATGTTGCTGATGACGCCCGAAGAAGATGCAACGATTGACCAGGAGGCTGACCGTGGTGGCGCAGGGGGCGACGGCGTCGCAACTGGCGCCGGGCATGCCTTTGCTCCTCGACAGGGTTCTCAATCAGCGGCGAAGCGTGAACGGACAAAGGTCGGCGCCGGCGGCGCCGGCACGGCCGCGCGGGCCTCAGGCGTGGCCGCCCGCCGCCGCGCCAGCTCCAGCAGCAGGCTCTCATAGCCCTTCTGCATGGCCCAACGATGGTTGGCCTCGAAGATCGGTTTGAAGAGCCATGACAGGCGACGCAACAACGGCTTGTCGGCGGTCACCTCCCACAGATAGGTGATGTCCACGAACTCGCCATCCTGCTGGAAGGTCCAGACGCCCCGGCCATTCAGATCGCCGAAGGCCGCCAGCTCGAAGCCGTGCGGCGTGTTGTTCCTGGTCACCCGAAACTGCCAGCGCAGGATGTAGGGCAGCCAGCCCTTGGTGGTCAGGCTGACTTCTTTGCCCACGCCGTTCTCGTCGCCTGCCGTCAGCTCTTGCACGTCCAGATAGACCGACGGCCACCAGCGCGTCAGATCGGGCGCGTTGGCCAGAATGGCGGAGATTTCCTCGGCGGTGCTTTTGACGCGCCAGCGGGTTACGAAGTGATACGCGTTGCTGCTTGTGGTTGTTCTCATCTGGTGTGCAGGTTTGAGCCTCGGTCATTGTCCTCAATCAAGGCAGCCATCCGTCGATGGAAAGGGCGGGCGTCGCCCTTGCAGGCACAGAATACACCCCGCGGCTGCCCGGTTTCCAGTCCATCCGTTGCTCAATCTCTGCTCAACTTTGGCGGATGTGCTGACCCCACCCGCACAGCAGCCCCCGAATCGGCCATGCATGGCGCAGCAAACAGACGAAGGCAGGCCAATAGCCTGCCTTCGTCTGTCGTCCGCTGGAATTGCGCTGCCAGCGCAGCCACCCCCGCCGCCGGGCGCTTCTACAGATCGGGCAGAAGCCCCAGCCCCCGCAACATACCGGCCACGTCCCAGATGGTCAGCGTTTCAATCACCTGGCCATCGCGCAGCAAGAGGCGGTTGACCCCCCGCGTCTCCACGCGGCGGCCGCTGGCGGGGATGTTCAGAATCGGCCCTTGATGCGTGCCGCGGGCCGTCCAGAAGAGCGCCACCCGTTCGCCGGTCACAATCACATCGTCGGGCGTGATCTCCAGGTCTGGGAACGCATGGTAGTAGGCCGCGAACATGCCCTGTACGCCCAACCGGCCGCTCAACGGCTGGGCGATGGCCACATCCAGAATGTGGCAGTCATCGCTGTAGCGCTGGGCCACCAGCGCCGGATCGTGGGAATTCCACGTCTCGACAAGTTGGACTATCAATGCTTTGGTTCGTTCGGACATGATCGATCTCCGCACTATCTGCTGATGGTACCTGCTCAGCCGTCGGCGCCAGGACCTTGATGCGACTTGAGCGATGGCTCGTGCATGGTCACGCCAACCCATGGCCAGGTGAAAGCGCCCGGCGCCGATGGCTGAGCAGAAACGCTGATTTGCTTGTTGGCCAGTGTACTCCATGAACAGACCGGCGTCCAGACCAAAAGACGCTCATTTCCTGTTCAATTGTCGAAGCCGCCCAGCTCGGCCTGCCAGAGAATCTCGCCGATGCGCGCCATCCCTGACTTCAGGTGGCGCCGATAGGAGCTGAATGGCACATCCAGCAGCTCAGCGGCCTGTTCCTGGGTGGCCGCCGGCTGGATATAGGTGTGATAGACTGCCCGGTAGAGCTTGTTTTCCTTGGGCGCAGCGCGCATCTGCTCGGCCGCGTCCTTGAGCAGGGTGCGCAGCGCGGCCACCCGTCCGGCGTCGCCCATCTCGCGGCCGGCCCGTTCACCGACCATGCGCGAGCGCAGCAGCGCGTTGCCGCGCAGCACATCGGGCCGAGTGTAGTCGCGCAGCGCGCTTTCTACCAAGCCCATGAACTCAGCCTGGCTGAGCGCCGCCGCGGCCGGCGGCGGCGCCGGCCTGATCGCCTCAGGCGACGCGGCGATCTCGCGTTGGCCCAGCAGCTCCAGCCAGGCCGACGCCGGCGCCGCGCGCCAGTCGTGGCCATAGACGCCAAAGCGCCGGCCGCCCACCTCGAAGTCGAGATCCTCCATGCGCGCCAGGTCGGCATAGGCAAAAACCGGCTGCCAGAAAAGCGGGTCGGCGCAGGCGTAGAAGGTATAGGCCAGGCCAGGGGCAAAATAGCTCCGCACCATGTTGATGAAGATCACACTCTGGATGGAAGAGACGGCCTGGTGCGTGTCGGCGGCCAGCCAGAAGCGAAAATAGACGGCGCTTTCGCCGGCCCGCAGCGGCGCCTGCTGGCGCAGAAACTCCGCCGCGGCCGCCATGGCCGGGTCCACCGCCAGCTCCTGGGGGGCAGCGCGCTCCACGGCCAGGGCGGCCATGAAGCCGGCGGGCAGGTCCGTGCTGTCGCGCAGGACGATGATGTTTTCCGGCTGGCGCGCCAGCCAGTGGCGCGCCAGCTCAGCCGATTCCCTGCCCTCATGACGCTCCACCATGGCGACCAGCGCCTCCACGTCGGCCGCGCGCAGCCGGTCGGGCGCCGTGCGCCCGCTGGTCTGCCACTCGAAAAAGGGGCGCACGGCCGGGTTGTCGCGGTGCAGATAGACGAAATCGAACAGCGCCAACTGCTGTTCTGGCCCGCGGCTCTCATGCAAACGGCGGGTGTAGTGGACGCGCGCCCGGCGGTGCAGCTCGGCATACCAGCCAGGGTTGCGCCAGCGCAGATCGACGGTCAGCGCCTCGCGCGCCACGTCATGGGGGAACAGACCGCCCGGCCGCGTCTCGACAAAGGTCAGCTCGCGCAGCCATTGGAAGAGATCATGCGCGTCGGCCACCGTCAAGAGCTCGGCCAGCAGCCCTTCGGTGGTGACCCGCACCAGCGCGCACGCTTCCAGCGCGGCGCGATGGGCCGGGCCCGGCGCGCGCTGCAAGAACTGCTCCAGCAGCGGCTTGACCACATCGGGCGCCTCCAGCGGCTTGAAGTGAAAGCCAGGGCGCTGATCATAGAGGTCGGCCACCAACGACAGCGCCAGGGGGTAGCTGTGGGTGAATTCCAGCACAGCCGGCACATCCTCGGCCGGCACGTTGCGCTGGGCCAGATAGCCGCGCCCCTCGTCTGGCGCCAGATTGCGCAGGGTGAGGGTGCGCAACAGTGGCTGCCAGCCCAGATCGGCGCGCCAGGCGGACGCGGGGGGATGGCGACTCGCCAGCACCGTCAACACCCGCTCAGGCAGTTGGGGCAGAAACAGGTCGCGCAGCCAACCGTCCAGCGGCGTCAGCAGCTCATAGGTGTCCACCAGCAGCACGCCGCGGCCGATCTGTGCGATGGCTTCGGCCGGGGGCTGGGTTGGGTCGCTGCCCAACGCCTGCGCCAGACCGGCCTGGAAGGCGGCCGGCGTCGGCTCCAGGTTGCGCGCATCCAGACGCCAGACGGCCACCCCAACCTGCTCGGCCAACTGGCTGAACTGGCCCAGCAGGCTGGTCTTGCCCACGCCGCCAGGGCCGTGTACGAAGAGCAGGTTGAAGGGCAGCTCCTCCGCGTCGAGCGCCGACTGAAAGAGCGCCAGCTCAACACTGCGGCCGATGAAGCGATCCCGCCGGGCAGCGCTCAGGCGCTCTGCAAGACGCGACATGACGATCACCTCAGACCAAACGTGGACGCCTGTGGCATTAGAAGGGATAGCCCCGCAGCCCTTGCAGGCCCTTCACCACCGAGATCTCGCCTGTGTGCGCGGCGGCGTTGAGCACCAGAATATTCATCAGCAGGGCGCCAAGAGGCTGATGGCCCAAGCCAATCGCCGACAGGTCGATAGTCGTCGCCAGGTCGTCGTCGCTGAGCTGGGCCAGTTGCTCGTCCAGCGCGCCATAGACAGCCTGCGCGTACTGGTGCAAAGCATCCAGATCGATCTGCACCGTGCGCGCCCACTCGCTCCAATCCCCCTCCGCTGGGTAGGGCCGATCAAAGCCGGTCTTGCCGGCGAAAGCGGAGAGGGCCAGCGGGGCTTGTTGGCGCACAAGGCCCAGAAAGAGAAAGTCGATGCCGACGATGTGATGGGCATACTGCGCGCCGATGGGCGCCACGCGGCCGCCGGGCGGCTGCCAATGGGCCTGTTCCGGCGTCACACCGCGCATGGTGGGTTCCAGCCAGTGCAGATGGGCGGCGTTGAACTGGGAGCGGATGGCGTTGACAAGACTTTGGGACATGACGATAGGGTCCTTTCGCAGAAAACATCGGTCAAGATCACGCAAGGCCCGGCGCGCGATGGACGAACCCGGGCAGCAGGCAAATTATAGCCTATTTCCAGTTTCATGCAATCAATCGCAGCAATTCCAAATATGGGCGGAGTCGAGGCTTCAGCCGGGTCCGAACGATGCGAGTTGAGCGTGCAAACCCGGCTGAAGCCTCGACTCCAGTTTGGCAGTCGCCATATTTGGAATTGCTGAATCAACGCGGTAGCTCTTGACTTCAGTCAGGCATACCGGTATACTGTACGGTCAGAGTCGATCCCAACAAACATACACGTACTGATGCGCCGGGCACTGTCACTTGGTTATGTAGAATCAACCGCCCGGCGCTGCTGCTCAGGCATCGCAGCAGCGGCTCATGTCCAACCTTTGGCGGATACCCGATCAATGCCCGTAAATCCCTCGAACCCCATGGTCGTTCAAAGCGACCACACCGTGCTGCTGGAGGTGAACAACCCCCACTACGCCGAGGCGCGCGATGCGCTGGCGCGCTTCGCCGAGCTGGAGAAAAGCCCGGAGCACATCCACACCTACCGGCTTTCACCGCTCTCCCTGTGGAACGCCGCGGCCAGCGGGCTGAACGGCGACAGCATCGTCGAAAGCCTGACGCGCTACAGCAAATACGACGTGCCCGGCAATATCCTGGCCGATGTGCGCGACTATGTCAGCCGCTTTGGCCGGCTCAAGCTGCACCTGGGCGCCGCGGGCGAGCTGCTGCTCTCCTCCGACGATCCCCTGCTGATGTTGGAGGTCACCCGCAACCGCAAGGTGCGCCAGTTCATTCGCGGGGAAATCGACCGGTGTACCGTGCAGGTGGACCCCGCGCTGCGCGGCCACATCAAGAAGGCGCTGGTCGATATCGGCTTTCCGGCCGAGGACCTGGCCGGCTATGTGGACGGCGCCGGGCTGCCGCTTCATCTGTTGACCCTCATGCGCGGCAATGAGCAGCCCTTTGCCCTGCGCCATTATCAACAGGATGCGGTGGAGACATTTCATGCCCAGGGAACGGCGCGCGGCGGCTCCGGCGTGATCGTGCTGCCCTGCGGCGCAGGCAAGACTCTGGTGGGGATGGGGGTCATGGAGAAGTTGCAGACCAACACCCTGATTCTGACCACCAACACCGTGGCCGTGCGCCAGTGGATGAGCGAGCTGCACGACAAGACCAGCCTGGATCCGGCTGAGGTCGGCGAGTACACCGGCGACACCAAAGAGATCAAGCCGGTCACTGTCACGACCTACCAGATTCTGACCTATCGGGAGCGCCGCAAGCGGGGCGCCAACGGCGAAAGCTGGTTCGACGAGACTCCAGACGGCGACGACGAGCTCAGCCAGCCGCTCACGCCGGCCAACTTCCCCCATTTCGGCCTCTTCCGCCAGCGCAACTGGGGCTTGGTGATCTATGACGAGGTGCATCTGCTGCCCGCGCCGGTGTTCCGCATGACGGCCGAGCTGCAGGCCCGCCGCCGGCTGGGCCTGACCGCCACCCTGGTGCGCGAGGATGGCAAGGAAGACCACGTCTTCGCCCTGATCGGCCCCAAGAAATACGATGTGCCGTGGAAGGACCTGGAGCGGCAGGGCTGGATCGCCACCGCCCATTGCCACGAGATCCGGCTGGACATGGCCGCGGGCCAGCGTCTGGGCTACGCCATGGCCAGCGCCCGCGCGCAGTCGGTGTTGGCGGCCACTGACCCGGCCAAGCTGCCCGTGGTGGAGCAGCTCATCGCCAAGCATCCTGACGATCAGGTGCTGGTGATCGGCACCTACCTGGAGCAGCTCGAGGCTGCGGCCACCCTGTTGGATGCGCCGCTGTTGACCGGCAAGACGCCCACCAAAGAGCGCCAGAAGCTCTATCAGCAGATGCGCGAGGGGACGCTGCGCCGGCTGGTGGTCTCCAAGGTGGCCAACTTCGCCGTCGACCTGCCCGATGTCAGCGTGGCCATCGAGATCAGCGGCACGTTTGGCTCGCGCCAGGAGGAGGCGCAGCGGCTGGGTCGCGTGCTGCGCCCCAAGCGCGACGGCCGGCCGGCCCATTTCTACGCCATCGTCATGCGCGACACCAAGGATCAGGACTTCGGCGCCAAGCGGCAGATGTTCCTCACCGAGCAGGGCTACAAATACGAGATCCTCTACCGCGATGACCTGGCCAGCTACGATCCGGAGCGTGACCATGCCGCCTGGTGAAAATGTGCAGCCCTTCCCTGCCCAATTGGAGATGCTGTTGTTGGCGGACCTGCGGGGCCATCTGGAGGAGAGCACCGTGCAGGTGTTGCGCCAGATCGCGCGGCACTGGGGCTGGTCGCTCAAGGGCACAGCCAAAGCCCATCTGGTCGATCAGATGCTGGGCTATCTGAGCGACGCGACGCGCATGGCCGAGGCCATCCAGACCCTGCCCGACGACCAGATCCTGGTGCTCAGTTGGCTGGCCGTCATGGGAAACGGAGACGTCGGCAGCACCCAGGTGCGCGGCGCGCTGCTGGCGGGCAGCGGCCTGCGCATGTCGAAAAAGGCCATCGAAGCCTCGATTCAAAACCTGATCGACCATGGACTGCTCTTTTACAACGAGTCTTATGGCGTTCGCATGCCGGAAATCTATCGTGTGTGGCTGCCCCGGCCGAACACCTCCAAGCTGTTGGCCGCGACTCCCGAGCGCTTGCAGCCTTTCCCTCTCCATACCCTCACCGACCTGATTGGTCTCACCCAGCAGTTGATCAGCGTCGTGAGCGCGGAGCGACCGCCGGCGACAGTGCGGCCCAAGATGCCGCCCACCTACGCGGGCGGCTCCTCGCGGGACTTCGACCCGCGCCGGCCCAGCCTGGTTTCCGGCAACATCCTGGCCCGCTGGGGCTTTGGCGATCCGTTCGAGCAACATCAGGTGCGCTTTCTGCTGGAATTGATGGTCAATGCCAAGCTGCTGCAGGTCAGCGTCCAGTCGGACCAGGCCGTGCTGGTTCCGATCGACGCGTCCACCCGGGCATGGGAGGTCGCCACCAACGGCGAGCGCATCGAGCGCCTGCGCCGGGCCTATCTGAGCCTTCCAAAGGAGGGCGTGTCCCGGCTGCTTTCCTGGAGCGAGTTGGACATGGTGTTCGACCAGGAGCAGGGCGACAGTCTCCGGGCCTTCGGCTACTATATCTCGCTGGATCAACTGATGCAACAGGTTCAGCTCTTGGGCATCTGGTTCGCCGGACTGCTTTTCGGCTTGGAGGCCGACACCTGGTACAGTCTCGATCAGTTCTGCCGGCTGATCCATCAGGTGCAGCGCAATCTGTTGCCTCCCTCCAACTCGGTGTCAAGCTGGAGTTGGGTGCTGGGGGAGCATCTGGTGGATCCAAATCATGCGTCCTACGAGGTCTGGATGAAAAGCTATGGGCGCATCGTCGAGGCCTGGCTGATCGGCCCGGCCAGTTGGCTGCTGCTGGCGCAGGTCAGCCAGGCCGACGGCCAGCCCACAGCCTTTCGCCGGCCCACGGCGGCGCCGACCGGCGAGGCGCAGCAGGCGCCCCCTGGCTCGCTGCGCTTCATGGTTGATGGCACGATCGGGCTGACCAACGACTGGCGCGCCAGCGACCTGCGCCGCCTGCTGCGTTTCATCAGCGTCGAGGCGGCGCGCGACGCGGCAACGACGCTGATGCGGCTGGATAGCAGCACTTTTCGCAGCGCCTTGCAGGCCGGCCAGGATGTGGCCAGTCTGAGCCGCTCTTTCGCCGCCGCCGGTTTTCCTCTGCCCCCCGCAGTGCAGGAGACGCTGCAAGCCTGGCAGAACCGCGCCGGCCGCTATCAGCTCTATGATCAGATGGTGGTGGTGGAGTTCGGCGAGGATGTGCTGCCGGAAGAGCTGCGCGCCATCAGCCGGCTGAGCAACGCCGAATACTATCAGCCAGCGCCGCGCTGCCTGGTCTTCCCCGACCTCCAGGTGGCGTCTGGCCTGGTCGAAGAGCTGCGCCGGCGAGGCTACACGCCAAAGGTGCTGCCATGACCCCGCCAGAACTGGCCCGCGCCCTGAACGATTTCAACACCCACGAACTGGGAGAGGTCTTGAACGCGGCCGGCGTGAAGGCCCTGCCTAAGTCCAAGGCCGAAAGAGTACATATCTGGATCGAGTTGGTGGGCGATGCGGCCCGGATTCGGCGCGCCCTGACCAGGTTGACGCCGGCCAGCCGCCGCGCCTTGGAGCTCCTCCAGCATCAGGGCCAGGAAATGCCCACCGAACGCTACCGCAGTCTGCTGGTGCGCGCCGAGGTTGTCTCGGCCAAGACGGCGGATTCCTTCGCTGGCATCTACTATCGTCCTCTCGCCCGTCCGGAGACCAAGGCAGGGCAGGAGCTGCCGCAGTTCAGTGCTGTGATCAAGGAGCTGCTGGTCGCGGGGCTGATCTGGACTCACTCCCTGAAAGAGGGCAAACCTGCCACCGCCAAGATCGATTTCAGCGGCGGACGCTTCGTCTACATCCCGGACGAGGTGGCGCCACACCTGCCGCCTCCGTCGATCAAGGAATGGTCCGCGCCGCAGGTGGTCCAGACGCTGGAGGGCTCGGCGCGCACCTGTCAGCGCGATCTCTACCTGTTCTGGAGCGCCGCGCGCGAGACGCCTTTGCAGCTCACCAACGCCGGCCTGCTGCGGGTCAACGATCTCAAACGACTGGCAGGCCAACTGTTGGTAACTGAGTCCTTCACCAAGGGAAACAAGGAGGACGATCTTCGTCGCATCTTGTTCCTGCGCAAGCTGGCCACCGCCCTGGAGACCGTGCAGCTCGACGCGTTGGGCCATCAATTGAAGGCCCAGCCGGCGCCGACGTTCATCTCCCAAGCGCCGTCGGAGCGGGTGCGCATCAGCTTTGAGCGCTGGCGCGACGGCTGCTGGTGGAATGAGCTCTGGGTTACCTGGAACTCCTCCCACCGCGTCGGCACGAGCGAAAATCCAGGCGCAGATGCCGCGCCGCGGGTGGCCCGCGCCCGGCGCATCGTGCTGGACATGCTGGCGCAGCTTGTCCAGCAAGCTGCGCGCAAACAGGGCATCCCCGCGCCCTGGATATCCCTGGACGAGATCAGCGGCGTCCTGCGCGAACGCAACAGTGAATTTCTGGTGACCCGCGAGGCGATGGAGCAACGCAGCAGCGACTATGGCCGTTACAGCTACAGCTTCTATTCGCCCTACGAGTACAACGACCTGGGTTGGACCTGGTCCGGTTATCACAACGATGAGACGGCAGGTTGGAACGGGGTGGAGCGCGCCTTCATCCGGGCGGTGTTGACCGAAGGTCTCTACTGGTTGGGATTGGTGGATCTTGGCTATGCCAAGCCGGTGACGCCGCAGGGCGGCGCCGCGCCGGCCGGCATGGTCGCGGTGCGGCTGACCGATATGGGACGCTGGCTGTTGCTGAACGGGCCGGCGCCGGAGATCCCGGAGGAGAGCGGCCGCGTCGTGGTGCAGCCCAACTACCGCATCTTCGCCTTCGACCCCATCTCCGACACCGTGCTGGCCCGGCTGGACAGCTTCGCCACCCGGCGCAACGCCGAGCGCGCCATCGAGTATGAGCTCACGCGCGAGACGCTCTACCGCGCCCAACTGGCAGGCCAGAGCGCGGATCAGATCCAGACCTGGCTGGAGCAGGTAACGGGCGCGCCGCTGCCGCAGAACGTGGCCCGCAGCCTGATCGAATGGCAAGCTGCCTTCGAACGCATCACCGTCTACAGTCGGGTTGGCTGGCTGGAGGCGGCCGAGCCGGCGCTGATCGACCGCCTGGCGACGGACCCGCGCTGGAGCAGGGCGATCGTCAAACGCGTCAGCCCCACCGGGTTGATCGTGCGCGCCGACCGGATCGACGAGCTGGAGCAGGCGCTGCTGACTATGGATGAGCTGCCCTCGCGCAACAGCGATCCGGAGCTGGCCCGCCGCGCCAGCATTGCCTTGGATGACGCGGGGCGCATCACCTCCCTCACAGCCGTGCCCAACATCTACGCCGCCGGCATTCTGCGCCTGTTCTGCGAGCAAACCCCCACCGGCTGGCAGATCACCGCGCGCAGCGTGGCTCAGGCCAGCGCCGCGGGTTTGGACGCGGCCGCCATCCTGGCCTATTTGCAGGTCATGGCTGTGGGCGGCGTGCCGGCCAAGCTGCTCGCCCGAATCAAAGCCTGGAGCCAGCACTACGGCGCGGCCACCGTGTATACCCTGACGCTGATGCAGTTCCGCGATCAGGATGTGCTGGACGAGTTGCGCAACGATCCCCACCTGGCCCGCAGCCTGAAGCCATTCAAGCCGGAGGCCAGGTTGGGACTGGCCGAGGTCGCGCCGGCAGATGTGGCGGAGGTCATGGCGCTGCTGGCGGATTATGGGGTGGATGTGCGCCAGTAAGCCCCGATTGTCATTTGCGCGAATTGACAGATTGCTGACTTCGGAGATACTTTGAGCAGCATCCTCGTGCACAGCACGTTCAAGCTATCTTTCGGAAGGAGTCATCGACATGGATTTGCCGGTTCAACTGCAAAGCGATGAAGAGGTTGTCGAGGTGATCAGACGGCACCCGGCCAGCCTCTGGGGCCGCCTGGTGCTGATCGCCCTGGTGTTGATCGTCGCCCTGTTCATCTGGGCCAACTTCGGCGGCAGCGGCGCCTTCAGCTCCCTGCTGGACATTGTCCTGGTTCTGGTGATCGTCGGCGGCTTGTTGATCGGTTTCATGGTCTGGTATCGCTACCGCAACGACCTTTGGGTGATCACCAGCCAGCGGCTGATCGACGTGACCCGCTCCACCCCCTTCAACCAGCAGATCACCACGGCGTCGCTGCGCAATGTGCAGGACATCAGCATTCGCCGCAAGGGGATCTTCAACACGGCGTTCAACTTCGGCGATGTGATCTGCCAGACTGCCTCGGCGGCCGGCAACACCTTCGCCCTGGTCGGCGTGGCCAACCCGGAGCAGGTGCTGGACGCCATCGACAACGCGCGCGCTCAGGTGAAGCGAAGCGCCTGATCAGCCCTGACCGGCTGGCAACTGTGCCCACAAAAAAGGCCTGGCGAATTCGCCAGGCCTTTTTTGATCTTACAGACCAGCCCCCGATGCGGAGTCGAAGTGTTCGCGGGGGTTGACCCGTGCGCAGCGAGCGCGCTGCCCGCCCAACGACCCGATTTCCGCTGGCCAGCCGGCGCTTTGGAAGTGCTGCCTGAGGTCGCGCCAGCTAACGGCGACGGTTGCCGACGACGGTGACTACCTCGCTGATGGTGAAGCTGGCGACCTGCTCGCCGGGGGTGTAGCTGCCCTGGTAGAGCCCATGGCCCAACGCCTCGCTGGCGCTGCCGCCGTAGTAGACCTCGATGGCGTCCCCCATCGCCAGCGCCGGCGAGGAGAAGACGAGGGACTGGAAGGCCTTCAGCGGCGCAAAGGTCAGCAAGCTGTCGCCGCTGCTGGTCTGAATGTGGATCATCGTCCCGGCCGGCAGCATGGCAGGGAAGTTCAGCATCAGCGAAGGCTGGCCGGAGGAACGGCTGGGCGCCTGGGCCATGCCGATGCTGCCGGCGGCGGCCAAAAAGCCGCCCGAGATGTCGAAGGTGGCGTCGTAGTCCAGCGCGCCGTTCATGTTCTCCGTGGGGCCGTTGATGATCACCACGCCGTCGGTCATCTCGATGCTGCCGTTGACGTCGATGCCGTCGCCGGCCGCATTGACCGCGATGTTGCCGCCGTGGATGAACAACTGATTGCCGCCGCTGTCGTTGCCGGCCGCGTTGATGCCATCGTCGCTGCTGACCAGGTCGATGTCGCCGCCGTTGATGGTGATCAGCACGCTCTCAATCCCTTCGACCGACTGGGTGATCCGAATCACGCCGTCGTTGATGATCAGCGTGTTCTCGGCATGGATGGCGTCATCGCCGCTGGCCAAGGTGAGCTGGCCGCCGTCGATGGTCAGGCTGTCGTCCGAGTTCAGCGCATCGTCGGCCGCATCCACCGTGATGACGCCGCCGGAGATGGCGATGCTCACATCGGCTTTGATTCCTTTGGCCGAGGCGTCGTCGCCGAGAAAACTGCCGCTGCCGCCGCCCGCGGTCAGCGTGAGCTGGCCATCGCTGATCAGCAGGTCGGTCTCGGCCGTGAGCGCGTCCCCTTTGGCGGTGACGGTGATGACGCCGCCGGCGATGACCAGACGGCCCCGCTCGCTGGCGATCCCGTCGTCGTAGTTGCCTGTGACCGTCAACGCGCCGTTGCCGGCGATGGTCAGATCGGCATTGCTGAAGAGGGCCGCGTCAGGCTCGTCCTCTTCCGGGTTGGCAAAGAGATAGGACGCGCCGTCGGTGAGGGCGTTGACCGCGCCGTCGGCCAGGAGAATCTCCACCGCCCCGGCGTTGGCGATGACAAGGGGCGCGCCGCTGGCGTTGGTCAGCTCCAGGCCGTCCAGGATCAGTTGCACCTGCCCTTGGCCGGGAACGTCCACCACGATCTGGCCGTCGCTCAGCGCGCCGCTGAGACGATAGGCGCCGGCGGCGGTGATGGTGGCGCTGGCGCCCTGCACGGCGACGCCCGGCCCATCCGCGGCGATGGCGTCGCCGGTCAGGGTAATTTGCACCGCCGCGCTGGCCGCATCGACCGGCGCGCTGACGGTTGCCTGCGCCTGGCTGTTCTCCGTCGGCGTGGCAGTGGCCGCGACGGTGTTGGTGGGCGCGGGACTGCTGGCGGGCGCGGCGGTGGGGCTTGCTTCCGCCGTGACCGCGGCCGGGCTGGCGGCTGTGATGGCCTCAGCCGGGGTCGTGGTGGGCGGCAGCGTGGGCGCGTTGCTCTGGCAGGCAGCAAAGGTCGCCAGCGCAAGGATGCCGACCAGCGCCAAAGATAACATGCGTCGAATCATGATGTCATTCCTGTTGTGTTGCCTTGAATCTTACAGATCGTCGCTTCCCACGATCAAATCGAAGATCGAGCCGAGTTCTTCTTCCGAGTAAAAGTGAATCACCAGCCGGCCGCCGCGGCGGCTGCGGTAGAGGTTGACCTTGGTGCCCAGCGCGTCGCGGAAGCGGCTCTCCAGCTCACGGGTTTCGGGGCTGGCCTCCTCTTCGCCGCTCGTTTCCTCCACCTTGGGCTCGGCCGTCTGCTGGTTCAGACGCCGCACCAGCTCCTCGGTCTGGCGCACGGTCAGCTCGTTTTCCAGCACCAGTTGCAGCGCCTGCTCGATCGCGGCGTCGCCGGAGAGCCCCAGCAAGGCGCGGGCGTGGCCCTCCTTGATCTGACCGGCGATCACGGCCTCCTTGGCGCGGTCGGGCAGGCGCAGCAGGCGCATGGCGTTGGTCACGGCCACGCGGCTCTTGCCCACCCGCGCCGCCACCACGTCCTGGGTCAGGCCAAACTCCTCCACCAGCGCCTGATAGGCCGCGGCTTCCTCCAGCGGGTTGAGGTCGGCCCGCTGCACGTTCTCCACCAGCGCCAGCTCCAGCATCCCCTGCGGCGACACATCCTTGACGATGGCCGGCACCGTTTGCAGGCCAGCCAGTTGCGAGGCGCGCCAGCGCCGCTCGCCGGCCACCAGGTGATACTGCACGGCCGCGCCGGCCGGCGCCAGCGTCAACACCAGCGGCTGGATCAGCCCGTGGGTGCGGATCGATTCGGCCAGCTCGGCCAACGCCTCCGGCTCCATCTGGTCGCGCGGCTGGCGCGGGTTGGGGGCGATCTGGTCCACCGGCGCCTCGGTCAGGCCCGAAGGGGGCAACGCCGAGGGCGCCGCACCCGCGCCCGGTGGGATCAAAGCGCTCAGGCCCTTGCCCAGACCGCTGCGTCGTGGGGTATTCATGGTTTCTCGCTCCCGGATTGACGCTCGCGCGCCTCGCGTGCGAGCAATTCATGGGCCAGGGCCAGATAGGCGCTTGCGCCCGGCGAACCGGGGGCATAGCTGAGAATCGGCTGGCCATAGCTGGGCGCCTCGCTCAGGCGCACGCTGCGCGGAATCACCGCGTCGAAGGTCTCACGGGGAAAATGTTGGCGCACCTCGGCCACCACGTCGGCCGCCAGGTTGGTGCGGGCGTCGAACATGGTCATGACGATGCCGTAGATGCGCAACTGCGGGTTGAGGTGCTCCCGCACCAGGCCGATGGTCTGCGTCAGCCGGCCCAGCCCCTCCAGCGGCAGATACTCGCACTGGATGGGGATGATCACGCCGCCGCTGGCTGTGGTCAGCGCGTTAACCGTCAGCAGGCTGAGACTGGGCGGACAATCCAGCAGCACATGGTCATAGCGATGCAGCACCGGCGCCAACATGCGCTGCAAGATCCGCTCGCGCGCGATCATGCTGACCATCTCCACGTCGGCCCCGGCCAGCTTGGGGGAGGAGGGGGCCAGGTCCAGCCGGAGCTGCGGGGTGAGGGTGATGATCTGGTCCAGCGGCGTCCGGTCGATCAACGAATCGTACAGCGTCTGCTCCAGCTCATCGGCGCTGACCCCCAGGCTGCTGGTGGCGTTGGCCTGCGGGTCACAGTCCACCAACAGCACGCGGTTGCCGGCCGCGGCCAGGTAGGCGGCCAGATTGACGGCCGTGGTGGTCTTGCCGACGCCCCCTTTCTGGTTGGCCAGCGCGTAGACTCGGGTCATGCTACCACCCATGCTCCGCCAGATAGGCCTCGACTTGGGCGCGCTCAGGCATGGCGCCGTAGCTGGCTGCCTCGATGCTGAAGGAGGCTGTCACGTTGGCAAAGCGCGCCGCCTTGATCGGATCGCCGCTTTCGTGAAAATAGATCAGAAAGGCGGCGGTGAAGGTGTCGCCCGCGCCGGTGGGGTCGACCTCCCGCGCTGGCCGGGGGCGGACGTGGGTCACGTGACCGCGGTAGTAGACATCTGCGCCGTGCATGGCGCGCGTCAACACCACCAACTCCACCTGCTCGGCATAGCAGCGGGCCAGCGAAATGTCGTGGTTGACATCCTCGGTGCTGACCACCAGCACATCGGCGAAACGGAGCAGGTCGGCGTCACAGGCAATCGGCGCGTGGGAGACGCGGCCCTGCGCGTCCCAGCGGCGCATCCAGCCCTGCGGCACAAAGCCGCGCAGCGCGTGGGGGAAGAGCTCGGCCACGGCCGGATCCAACTCGCCCGCCAGCGGTCCCAGCAGGACGATGGGCGGTGCGGCCTGCACCACGGCCGCGGGCACATCCTCCCGGCCGATGGCGCCGGCCAGGGCATGGATCGTCTGCACGCGACCGGCGGGGGTGTAGACATTCTCGAAGGTCAGCGTGTGCTCCGAGGGCAGCGCGAAGAGCTCGATGTCGTCATAGATGGAGGGCAGCGTCAGATCCGCGCCCACCCGCGCCAGCACACCTGGCCGGCGACCCAGTCGCATGGCCGCCGCCGAGGCATAGGTGACGGTTCCGCCCACCGCGTAGCCGCCGGCGATCAGATCTTTGGTGATATTGCCGATAGTTAGGAAGTCCATGGCGGCCATTGTAACACAGGCCCCGCGCGCGGTCAAAGCAAGGGCACAAAAACCGTAACTGTTCAGCCGGCGGGTGTGAACACGTTGATTGAGTAGGCCGCCGTATCGAAATCAACGTGTTCACACCCGCCGGCTGAACAGGGCGCCCGACGCGTGCCGGCCAGACCCGGCTGAAGCCTCGACTCCGCGCCATATTTGGAATCGCTGCACAAAAACGACAAGTCTGCCATCGGCGCCGGGCACTTGATTCCATGAAAAAAGGCTTGACTTATCATCAAGTTGATCATATAATGAAGGCAGCCGTGTTTTGTTCTGTGGCAGTGCGGCCACTTGTTAGCTCGGGAGGATACCCATGAAACGACGTTCGCGCACATTCCTCACCTCATTGGCCATCGTGGTTCTATTGGTCGTGTCTGCAGGCGCGGCCGGCGCATCGGGCGGCGGCTCGATGTCCGACTGGTCAGCCTGGCAGGCCTATTTCACCCCCATCGTCCCAGCCACACCGCACGGGCCGGCCAGCCCGGCCGGGTTGCCTATTCCCACGCAGTCACCCTCCAACGCGCTGCTGCAAGCCTGGGTCAACATGATTCCATCGCTGCCCCAGCCCGCACAGCAGGCACACGCCGAGGAGGTGGCACGCGGGAATTGGCATCCGAGCATCATCGGCCACGGCCCGGCAGTGACCGGCATCGCCGCCGGCAACCAGTGGGCCTACGGCAATCAGTTGCTCAATTCGGCCAACCCCGGCCCCTTCTTTGAGACCTTCAACAACTTCTACGGCACGACATGGCGTCAGATCCCGCACCTCTGGGGCGGCTATGCCTACCGCGGCGCGGACAACGTGGTGCTGACGGCTGAGAAGGTGGTCAAGGACGAAAGCCCCTACGACGGCAGCTACTCCATGAAGATCGCCGGGTCAGTGCCCTTCGAGGCCGGCGTCTCACGCGAGATCAAGGTGTCGCCCGGCGCTGAGGTCAAGGTGCGCGTCATGTACGCGCTCTATGACCACGGCGGCCTGCACAATGGCAACGTGCTGACCTACGACTGGGCCGCCCTGGGCGTCAAGGCCGACGACTTCGACGCTGAATGGGTCAACGGCCCCTGGCATGGCCAGTGGCTGCCGCTGGAGCACACCGTGACCGCGGGGCCGGAAGGCCGCATTATGATCTTCCTGCAGGTCATCAGCCCGCTGGCCGAGAACGTCAACGCCTACTTCGATGACGTTCAGGTCTGGGTGGACGGCGAGCCGTACCAGGGTTAGCTTCCCCCTCTGGCAGCAACGAACGGCCAGGAGTCACGCTCCTGGCCGTTTCTTTTGGGTCAAGACCAACGCCTGGGCGGGGCGCCCGGCCGCCTCAGCCGGCGCGTCTTTCGATGTGTGCGCCCAGGCTCAACAGCTTCTGCTCCAGATGCTCGTAGCCGCGGTCGATCTGGGCGATGTTGCCGATCTCGCTCACCCCCTGGGCGCAGAGGGCGGCAATCACCAGCGCCATGCCGGCGCGGATGTCAGGGCTGACCACGGTGCTGCCGCGCAGCGTCGATGGCCCCACTACCACCGCGCGATGCGGGTCACAGAGGATGATCTGCGCGCCCATGGTGATCAGTTTGTCGGTGAAGTAAAGGCGGCTTTCGAACATTTTGTCGTGGATCAGCACGGTGCCCTGGGCCTGGGTGGCCGTCACCAGTGCGATGCTCAAGACGTCGGCCGGAAAGGCCGGCCAGGGCGCGTTGTCGATGGTCGGCACCGCGCCTCCCACGTCAGGCTGAATGGCCAGCTCTTGCTCATCCTCCACCACCAGGGTATCGCCCTCGTAGTGCATGCGCACCCCCAGCCGCTTGCTGAACACCATGTCAACCATGCGCAGATGCTGGCGATCGACGCCGCGGATGCGCACCTCGCCCCGCGTCACCGCGCCCAGCCCGATGTAGCTGCCGATCTCGATGTGATCGGGGCAGATGGTCCACTCGCCGCCGTGCAGCCGGTCGACCCCCTCGATCACCAGGATGTTGCTGCCGATGCCGCTGATCTTGCCGCCCATGCGGTTGATGCACAGGCACAGGTCCTGCACGTGCGGCTCTGAGGCGGCGTTGCGGATCACGCTGGTTCCCCGGGCCAGCGCGGCCGCCATGATGGTGTTCTCCGTCGCCGTGACGCTGGCCTCGTCCAACAGGATATCGGCCGCGGCCAGCCGGCCGGCGTGCAGGGCAAAATCGCCGTTGTGGCTCACCTGGGCGCCCATGGCCTCCAACGCCAGCAGGTGCGTGTCGATCCGGCGGCGGCCGATCTTGTCGCCGCCAGGCAGAGGCAGGTGAATCGAGCCGGCGCGGGCCAGCATGGGGCCGATCAGGGTGATGGAGCCGCGCGTGCGCCGGAAAAGGTCGGGGTCGGGCGTGGTATGGCGCAGGGTGTGCGCGTGCAGGGTCAGGGTATTGTCAGCCTGCCACGCGGCCGTCACCCCCAGCTCCGCCAACAGCTCAAGCTGGGTCTCGATGTCGCCGATGCGCGGCACGTTGTGCAGGATGAGCGGCTCGTCGGTGAGCAGGCAGGCCGCCAACAGCGGCAGGGCGGCGTTCTTGTTGCCGCTGGGTGTCACCTCGCCGTTGAGGGGATGGCCCCCTTCGATGATGAATTGTTCCATGGGTTAATCTCCGAGGGATGCAATGGGGGTGTCGATGCGTGATGTGTAACTTGTGACTCGTAACTCGTAACTCGTAACCGGAATGGCGGGAGTTGGCTTCTGGTAGCGGGGTTATGTGCCGAATGTCAGGCGTCGAATGTCAGGCGTCGAATGTCAGGCGTCGAATGTCAGGCGTCGAATGTCAGGCGTCGAATGTCAGGCGTCGAATGTCAGGCGTCGAATGTCAGGCGCCGAATGTCAGGCGCCGAATGTCAGGCGCCGAATGTCAGGCGCCGAATGTCAGGCGCCGAATGTCAGGCGCCGAATGTCAGGCGCCGAATGTCAGGCGTCGAATGTCAGGCGTCGAATGTCAGGCGCCGAATGTCAGGCGCCAGGTGTCACGAACCACGTTTCACGCCTCACGCATCCACCGCTGCGCACAGCCAACTCTCATCCTCGCACACTCCGGGTTACGCATTACGCATTACGCATTACGCATTACGCACTACGCATTACGCATTACGCATTACGCACTACGTGTCACGCAAAACCACCCGAACAGGTTCACCGGCCGCCAGGCCCAGCCGTTGGGCCGCGTTGCCGTCGCGCATGGCCACCTCCAGCGTGGCAGCGCTGCTGACCAGCGCCAGCAGTTGACCGGGCGCCACGTCGGCATAGCTGGCGCTGAGACCGCTGATCTGCCGGCCGGCGATCTGCACGGTGCAGGCATGGCCCGCCAGCCAGGCGCCGGGGATATTGCTGATGGCGTTGCCGAAGCGGTCCACGTGGATGAGCTGGCCGTGCAGGCTGCCATCGGCGCCACGGTGCGGCGGCTGAAGGTGAAAGCGCACGGGGTCGTCCAATCGCGTCCCCAGCGCCGTCAGCGGAACGCCGTTGGCCAGGTGCGCCGCGGCCGGCGCGAAGATATCGCGGCCATGAAAGGTGCGGCTGACCTGTGGCCGCCAATAGGCGGGGTTGTCCAGGTGGACGCAGGTGGGCGATGAGTGGGCGTCGAGGGCATAGGTGAAGACCCCGTTGTCTGGCCCCACCAGGAAGCACGGCCCCGCGGCCGCGGCCAGCGGCCGGCGCGCGCTGCCCACGCCAGGATCGACTACCACCAGGTGAATCGTGTCCGGGGGAAAGTAGGGCAGGGCCGTCTGGAGCACGTAGGCTGCCTCGAACAGGTCTTGCGGCGGGATCTGGTGGGTGATGTCGATCACCACAGCCTGAGGGGCCAGGCTGGCGATGACACCTTTCATGGCGGCTACATAGCCATCGGAGAGGCCGAAATCGGTGGTCAGGGTGATGATGGGCATGATCCGTCCATAGGTTTTGCGCAACATGTCACAACTTGATTGTACCGCGTCAAGGCAACGGCGTCAAGGTAGGGTTGGCACGGCGGCGCCAGAACATACGTTTGGGTCAACGCATTGCTGGCCCTGCATTTCTGGCGAAAATGGGCGAGTCGTGCTATACTGCCTCCATGCCGGTCTCTGGACTCGCCCTGTCTCAGGCGACACCTTCGCTCGACGCTGCGCCATCGCGGCGTCGTTGTTTCAGCGCCAAGGTGGCGCCTGATTTGTTGCAACAGGCGGCGGAAGCGCCGCCGCTCAACTCACGGAGGTCCCTTTGGGGCTGATCGACACCCTTTCCAGCGGTTTCCGAGTGGTTCAACGCCGTCCCTGGCTGTTTCTGTTGCCGGTTCTGATGGACCTGTGGCTATGGCTGGGGCCCCGCTGGTCGATCCAGCCGCTGATGGATCGCCTGTTGAGCTGGTGGCAGTTTCAGAACCTGCCCACGGAGCTGGCCCCGGCTGCCCTCCCCTACCGTGAGATGATGCAGGCCATCGGCGCCAACTTCAATCTGTGGTGGCTGATGGACAGCAACCCGACCTGGCTGCGCACCGCGTTGCCCGGCCTGGCGGAGCCGGCCAGCCTGGGCGCCGCGCCGGGTGCGACCACCATCCAGCCGCTGGCCATGCTGCTTTGGGCGCCGCTGCTGCTGCTGTTGGGCGTGGCGCTGGGCAGCATCTTCATGGCCGCCGTGGCCTCGCAGGTAGCGCATCTGCGGGCCGCCGGCCAACCGGCCGATGGGTCTGCTCAACCGCCGTCTGCGACGACGCCTGAACGACCGACAGGCATCGCTTTCTGGCTGCGGCGGGCGCTGCGCACTTTTGTGCTGGCGGTGCTGCTGGGCCTGGCCGCGCTGGCGCTGCTGGTCGTGGTCACCCTGCTGCTTTCACTGCTCTTGACGCCGGTGTTGCTCTTTGCCCCGCAGATAGGCGCCGGTGTGGCCAGCATGGCCAGTCTGCTGATCGGCTGGCTGGCGGTGGTGGCCTATATGATGTTCTATTTCGTGTTGGCCGCCATCGTCAGCGACGGCGGCGGGCTGCGCCAGGCGCTGTGGCGCAGCTTCAACGTGGTCCATCGCAACTTCTGGTCCACCATTGGGCTGGTGCTGCTGGTGACGTTGATCCTGTGGGGCTTTGGCCTGATCTGGCAGCGGCTGGCCGCGGCCAGCCCTCTGGGCGTGCTGGTCGCCATCGTTGGCAATGCCGTGCTGATCACTGGCCTGACCGCCGCCCGCCTGATTTTCTATCAAGAACGCTGCGCCGCCTGGCTGGCGGCTTTGCCGGCGCAGGAGCCGGCGGTATAGGGTGTTTTCCAAGGAGTGTAGGTCGTGCCTCAGAACAATCAATCGGTACAGTCTGCGCAATACGACGCCAACAACATCACCGTGTTGGAGGGGTTGGAGGCGGTGCGCCGCCGCCCCGGCATGTACATCGGCGGCACCGACGGCAAGGCGCTGCACCACATGGTCTATGAGGTGGTGGACAACGCCATCGACGAGGCCATGGCCGGGGCCGCCGACAGCATCGAGGTCGTGATCAACGCCGATGAGAGCGTCAGCGTCAACGACAACGGCCGCGGCATCCCGGTGGGCATCCATGAGCAGACCGGCCTCTCCGCGCTGACGGTGGTGATGACCAAGCTGCACGCCGGCGGCAAGTTCGGCGGCGGCGGCTATAAGGTCTCCGGCGGCCTGCATGGCGTCGGCGTTTCGGCCGTCAACGCGCTGTCGGAATGGATGGAGGTGGAGGTGCGCCGCGAGGGCCAGATCTGGCGCCAACGTTTCGAGCGCGGCATTCCCAAAACCGGCGTCGACGTGGTCGGCAAGATGAAGCCGGGCGATTCCACCGGCACCAAGGTGACCTTCCTGCGCGACACCGAGATCTTCGAGGTGCTGGACTATCGCTACGATACCCTGCTGCAGCGCTTCCGCGAGATGGCCTTTCTCACCCGTGGCATCACCATCACCTTCAGCGACCTGCGAGGCGAGCAGCCGCGCCACAACACCTTCTACTTCGAAGGGGGCGTGCAGAGCTTCGTGCGCTACCTGAACAAGAATCGTGTGACGCTGCATGAGCCGATCTACGTGGAACGCGAGCTCGAAGGGGTTCTGATCGAAGCCGCCTTGCAGTACACCGACGGCTACAACGAGTCGACCTACACCTTTGCCAACACCATCAACACCCCCGACGGCGGCAGCCATCTGACCGGCCTGCGCACCGCCCTGACCCGCACCGTCAACGACTATGCGCGCAAACAGAGCATGCTCAAGGAGAACGAGGCCGGCTTTACCGCCGACGACACGCGCGAGGGGCTGACGGCCATCGTCAGCGTCAAGCTGCCCGACCCGCAGTTCGAGAGCCAGACCAAGGTCAAGCTGCTCAACGCCGAGGTCAAGACCCACGTGCAGCAGGCCGTGGGCGAGGCGCTGACCGAGTGGATGGAGGGCAACCCGCGCGACGCCAAGAAGATCGTCGAAAAGTGCCAAACCAGCAGCCGCGCCCGCGACGCCATGCGCAAGGCGCGCGATCTGGTGATCCGCAAGAGCGCGCTGGAGAGCGCCACCCTGCCCGGCAAGCTGGCCGACTGCTCCGAGCGCGACCCGACCAAGTCGGAGCTCTACATCGTGGAGGGCGACAGCGCCGGCGGCTCTGCCAAGCAGGGCCGCGACCGCCGCTTCCAGGCCATCCTGCCGCTGCGCGGCAAGATCCTCAACGTCGAAAAGGCCCGCCTGGACAAGGCGCTGGCCAACAAGGAGATTCAGGCGCTGATCACCGCCCTGGGCATCGGCATCGGCGACCAACTCAACGTGGAGAACCTGCGCTATGGTCGGGTCCTCATCATGACCGATGCTGATGTGGATGGCAGCCACATCCGCACTCTGCTCCTGACCTTCTTCTTCCGCTACATGGAGCCGCTGATCGTCAACGGCCATCTCTACATCGCCCAGCCGCCGCTCTACCTGCTCAAGGCTGGCAAGGAGGAGCACTACGTCTACTCCGACGAGGAGAAGGACCGGGTGATGAAGCGGCTGACCGGCAAGAAGGTGGTCATCCAGCGCTACAAGGGCCTGGGCGAGATGAACGCCGAGCAGCTCTGGGACACCACCATGAACCCGGAGAAGCGCACCCTGCTGCAGGTGACCATCGAGGACGCGGCCGCGGCCGATCGCACCTTCGACATGCTGATGGGCTCGGCCGTGCCGCCGCGCAAGCGCTTCATCCAGACCCACGCCAAACAGGTGCGCAATCTGGATGTGTGATCGATGGCGATAAACCCATGCGCCCACCCCCGGCGCAGACATCGTTACCAGCGTCATGAACCATTCCGACCTTACCCCAACGCTTGCGAGTACCTCTGAGCACTTGTCTGCCGCGCCGACTCTGGTTGACAAGCTGCTGGCCGGCAACCGCCGCGCCTTGGCGCGCGTCATCACGCTGATCGAAAACCAGGGGGCTGAGGCCCACGACGCCTTGGCCGCGCTCTATCGCAGCACCGGCCGCGCCCACATCATCGGCGTCACCGGCTCGCCCGGCGCGGGCAAGTCTACCCTGGTCAACGCCCTGGCCAAGGCCTATCGCCAGCGCGGCTACACGGTGGGCATCATCGCGGTGGATCCCACCAGCCCCTTCACCGGCGGCGCGCTGTTGGGCGACCGGGTCAGAATGCGCGACCTGAGCGGCGACCCTGGCGTCTTCATTCGCTCCATGGCCACGCGCGGCAGCCTGGGCGGGCTGGCGCAGGCCACGGCCGATGTGATTCTGGCGCTGGATGCGGCCGGCTTTCAGCGGGTTCTGGTGGAGACGGTGGGCGTCGGCCAGGCTGAGGTGGACATCGCCAGCACCGCCCACAGCACCATCGTGGTCGAGGCCCCCGGCATGGGGGACGAGGTGCAGGCCATCAAGGCCGGAATCCTGGAGATCGCCGACATCCTGGCCGTCAACAAGGCGGACCGCGAGGGGGCTGACAGGACCGTCACTGCGCTGCACATGGTGCTGGGCAGCGGGGCTACCATGCGCCAGGTGCAGCACCACGGGCGGCTGTTGGATGCCGGCCTGCCCGCTCCGGCGCCCGACGACGGCTGGACCCCGCCCATCATCAAGACCGTCGCGCTGCGCGACCAGGGCGTTGGCGAGCTGTTGGAGGCAATCGAGCAGCATCGCAGCCATTTGCAGGTCAGCGGCGAGCTGCAGCGGCGCGAGGAAGACCGGGCGCACGCGGCCCTGATTCGCATCCTGCAAGCGGCTGTCTTGCAGCGCCTGCACGCGGCCGTGCCCGCCCGGCAGTTGCATCAACTGGTGGCGGATGTGGCCGGCCGTGAGATTGACCCTTACGGCGCAGCCGACCGCCTGCTGCCGGCTATCTTGTCGGCCGAATGAGATCGCCAGGACTTCAGCCGGCGGGCTGCCCGGCGGAGACCGCGACGGTCACGGCTGAGGTCAGCAAGAGAGTTGTTCAATCCATGAGCATACAGAGCGAGAAGACGACAGGCAACAAGCTGGCCGGCGCAGGCGCCCGGCAACTCCGCACGCGCGGCCGGCGCGCCTTGGCATGGCTGCTGCTGGCAGCGGCGCTGAGCCTGGCCGCCTGCGGCGGCGATCAGCCGGTTGAGCCAACGGCCATTGCCCAGGTTGATACCGCCACGGCCGAAGCGACGGCCACGGCCACGCCGGCGCCGACCGACACGCCCACCCCGGCGCCGACGGCCACGGCCACGCCCGCGCCCACCGATACCCCGACCCCGACGCCGGAGCCGGCCGCGGGGCGTCCGCCGGCCAGCCCGGACATCGTCTTTGTGGGCAATCCGACCGCTCCCGACGGCGCTCCGCAGGTCAACCTCAGCTTCGACGTCCAGGGCGACCCGGCGCAGTTGATGAAGATTCTCGATATCCTGGATCAATACGGCGTGCGCACCACCTTTTTCATGCAGGGTGAATGGATGGAGCAGTACCCGGAGGCCACGCAGGAGATCGCCCGCCGCGGCCATGAGCTGGGCAACCATTCCTGGACGCACCTGAACTTCAGCGAGATGACGGCCGAAGAGGTGGCCAAGGAGCTGAATGACACCGAGGCATTGGCCCAGGAGCTGACCGGCCAGACTACCAAGCCTTATTTCCGCCCCCCCTTCGGCTCGCGCAGCACTGTCAGCCTTCAGACCGCTTTCGAGCAGGGCTACACTACCATCATTTGGACCTATGGCGCGGATGAGTGGCGCGAGGGCGCGACGGCGCAGACCATCTTCGACAACGTCTACGGCAACAAGGCGCCGGGCGCGCTCTACTACACCCACACCGACCGGCAGATCATCATCGACGCGCTGCCGCGCATCATCGAGGCCTTCCAGGCCGATGGCTTCAAGCTGGTGACGGCCGGCGAGATCCTGGCGCCGGCGGCCGGGCAGTGACTTTGATTGCTGGCGAGACGTGATCTGATGGCAACCCAGACAGGCCCTGTGACAGAGGCTGGCGAGAAGAGCGAGCACCAGTTGCCCGGCATGCATGATGCGGTGCGACTGCTGACCAACCTGCGCGCCAGCATGGCCCATCACGAGCTGGTCGAGGGCAAGCAGCTCTCGCCGCTGATCGCCTATCTCAGCGCGTGGCAGTCGATGCGGCTCAGCAGAACCCACGCCGATATGCTGGCCGACCCGCGTTTCAGCCTGGGCTGCCGCTTCTTTCTGGATGACATCTACGCGCCCAAGGATTTCAGCCAGCGCGACTACGATGGCCACCGCATCTACAACTTCATGAACCGTTTCCTGCCGGAGGCGACGCTGGCGCCGCTGGCCATGGCGCTGGAGGTCAACTCCCTGACCCAACAGCTCGATCTGGCGCTGGCCGAGGCGATGCGCACTCACCTGGGGGTGGAAGATCGGTTCGATCGGGCCCAGTACGAGGAGGCCTATCGCCTGTGCGACAACTACGATGTGCGCCGGCGGCAGATTCGCTTGATCGTCACCGTGGGGCAACAGTTGGAGCGGGTGCGCCGGGTGCCGTTCATTCAGGCCACCCTGCGTCTGGCGCGCCGTCCCGCCCAGCAGCTTGGCTGGTACGAGATGCAGGATTTTCTGGAGCGCGGCTACCACGCCTGGAAATCGATCCGCGAGCCGGAGATCTTTCTGGCCAACATCGGAGAGCGGGAGATGGCCATTCTGGATCGCATCTACGGGATGCCGGGCGGGGCGCCGGAGGCCAATCCCTTCCTGGTGAGCGATGGCGGGCAGCCTGAGATCGTTCTGATTTGACAAAGCGCCAGGATGTGCGTATACTGCCCGATTGCTGCAAGCGTTCGGCTTGCAGTATTAAGTTTGGCTGTACGTCGGTTCTGTGCTATACTTCTGACGTAGGCCGACGTAGCTCAATTCGGCAGAGCATCCGCCTTGTAAGCGGACGGTTGCCGGTTCAAGTCCGGCCGTCGGCTCCTCTGGCCAAGCTGACCAGCAGGCCGGCTGACGGTCAGTGTTAACAATTCTATCTGGGCAGGTACCCAAGCGGCCAAAGGGGGCTGACTGTAAATCAGCTGGCAACGCCTTCGGTGGTTCGAATCCGCCCCTGCCCACCATTGCAAAGCAGACAAGTAGACATGCGCCAAGGAAAGAAGATGGAAATCTGGTGCTTTGTCTGCTTGTCTCTTTTCGCCCGCCCGCGTAGCTCAGTCGGTAGAGCACGTTCTTGGTAAGAACGGGGTCATCGGTTCAAGTCCGATCGTGGGCTCTCAAACGATCATGGGTGCGCCAGATTGGCGCAGAATGCATTGGCGGCCGCCCTACCGGGGCGGCCCAATCGCGAGTAAGTAACTTATACGAGGTATTGCGTCGCATGGCAAAGCAAGTATTCCAGCGAACCAAGCCACACGTCAACGTGGGCACGATTGGCCACATCGATCATGGCAAGACGACTCTGACGGCCGCCATCACCAAGGTATTGGCGCTGAAGGGGTTC
>Ga0209605_1001307_pt1 | contig 28325 bp, 31 predicted proteins | sample AD_UKC035_MetaG_FD_184408 | JGI IMG/M metagenome (GOLD analysis project Ga0209605, IMG submission 184408) | Active sludge microbial communities of municipal wastewater-treating anaerobic digesters from USA - AD_UKC035_MetaG (SPAdes) (version 2) | ecosystem: Engineered > Bioreactor > Anaerobic >...
TTTAATCAGTTTGCTCATTTTGTCCTCAATATTTGATTATGTAGTTCATTACAATAGTCGGCTGTACATTACCTTGCGTCGTTCCTGTTCCCGCATTCCCAGAGGTTCCGGTGAAATTTGGTAGGTTAACTGAATGGATATGTGAAAGACCGGGAACTTGTGTAGAAGTGCCGCCGGCAAGTGAATTGTTCCTTCCAGGGGTGTGGCTAGTCCAATTGTTCGCCCCGTTACCGGGAGTATTGCTTAGATCAACCACTGTTAGCGCTGTAGTGTTAGTACCGGAACCTGTATTTACAGCTGGGTGATCATGGTGTATCGAATGGCTGTGCTGCATCATATTCTGATCGCCGCCCGCTGCGCCAAGAGTCGTCCCAGTAATCCCTGAAACTCCGCTGGTAAGCCGGTTAGCAGCTACCCCGCCCATGTTATCCTTGCCAGCCGCGACACGCCCGCGAAGATCAGGAACGACGAAGTTGGTGTTATTTGTCCCACCATAAGTGTTTCCAATCGCGTTGAACAAAGGCTGGTACTGCGGGTTGGTCACTGCATTGAGTGTCTGCCCATAGGCGAACAGCCACCCAGTTGGTGCAGAGCTGCCAGCGTAGGACATGATAACACCAGCAGGCATGACTTCAGACTGCACAAGAATCTGTGAACGAAGGTCTTTAGTTGAGCTTTGACCCCAAGCCAAAGCCGCGACCAAAAGACCAAGCGAAAGAAATATCCAAATCTTTTTAAACATAGGTAGACCACCCCACAGTTGAATCAACATAGATAAATTTAACTTTGTCGCCATCGACTGAACAAACGAAGTCCGAAGCCGCTCCGTTGATATTGGAGCCGTTTCGTCCCACAGTCAGATTATTAGTCCCGAACGTTCGACGGGCATCGTAGACCTCCACATGATCGCCAGCCTGAGGAGAAGCGGGAAGAGTCACGGTAAATGCCCCTCCGTTGGTATTGGCCAGAATCTTATCGCCCTTCACCGCATTATATGCAGACGTTTTGACGATAAACTTCTCTTGGTTCGCATAGGCTACAATACCAGGGCTTCCGCTTTCAGCCTCTTTCACCCCGGTAGGGCTGTTACCAGCCAGGGCAATGATCCGTACCGCTGTATAGGAGGCGTCAAAAAGGGTCTGAACGCTGCCCTTGATCTGGGTAGCGTCTGCCTTAATCATCCCCGCTGCATCCATCGTGTGCCAGTCGTTTGAGGCATCCTTTGCAATGATAACAAGGCGAGGGACTTCAATCTGACCATGGGTCAGAGGAAAGGTCGGGTTGCTGGTATAGGTCTGATCGAACGGGGGAACCGCTGGAACCACCGCTGGCGACATACCCATGTCAAGCAAGGCAAGGTCAACCGTTTCTGTTGACGACAAATCGCTGAAATCAGCGTAAAGACTGTTCGGGTCTGCCTGACAAACGATGGGCGTCCAGTTCGGGAACGCGCAAGGTGTTGCGAGGATAACTTTCCAGTCCTGGTTTTTTTGCAGCACGTTTTTGTTATGGTCAAAACGATAGGCCATCAGGCGGCGAAGGTCATCATCAGTCAAAAGATAGTTGTTTACAAAGCCCCACTGAGAAAACTTGCCAGCCGCAAAGAACGCTGGTGTTGTCCGTATCGCACCGATTCTAAACATCGGAGAAGTTACAGAGCGGACGTTCGCCAGGGCACCCTGCACCACCAGCTTGCCGTCAATAAACCCTTTCAAAAGCCCTGCGGTGTAATCGTAAACCATGGCAAGGTGGTGCCAGCTTCCATTGGTAAAGCCTGGGTTCGCGACGCTGATAGTGGTGTCATAGCTTCCCGCAGTGTTCGTGGCGTAAAAATAGATATTACCGCTTGAGTTAATATCCATGGCAAAGCCACGATCCGCTGCGCTGTTTTCTTGCCCTGCGAAAACCACCGCACTGGCTGGGGTCCAGTCATTTAGGGCCACCCAACCAAAAACCGCAAAAGACTTCCCGTTGCCTGGGTTGAAAAAGGCAGCCGTTGAGCTGAAGTTATCGTCCACCCCGTCGAGGTTCGCCGCTGCGTTGGATGCACCAAAAAGGTCTGCCCCTGTGTAGACCAGAGAACCATTGGCCGTGAGATTGTTCGCGTTGGCTGAACCATCGTTCGGGTTCGCGATAAGAGGGAACCATGAGCGTGAAGCCGCTGCAAGGGCCGAAGGGAAGGAACCTGCGGCCAAGGCATGCCCAGCCGCAATTTGCCCAGCCGAACCCACGGAACCAATCGCCTGGGAAATGCTGTAAACCTTCGGATTAATCGCCACGGGGCCGTTGTCATGCTTCCGGTATGCCAGGGTGCCAAAAGCCGCCCCAGCACCGCTCCAGGCGTTTCCTGTAGTGGCTGTGCGAATAAATCCGAGGTGGACATACCGTGCCCGATTGATCTGATCGGGGGTGGTAGTAGTCAGGTAAAGGTTGGCCTGGGTAACACCTTTCACCTTGCGCCCTGTGTCGGTCAGTACGACCGCTGCCGAGAGGTTCTGCAGATCGACATAAAGGTGATAGGTGGTAGCGTCTGAGGGCGAGGTCCCCAGGATGGTGGTAAGGTTCACCGTTAGGTCAACCCCGTAGTCAGTTGACACGCTACCAGATCCGTCATAGGTGGCAAGCTCGCTGCCATCGTCAAGGCCGATGTATCCACCCTTGAGCACAGCGTTAGGGGTTGAAACCGATTGCAGCTTGAACGAACTATCCCCGGAGGCGCCCGGTTTAAACTTCTTGCTAGAGAACTCATACACCAGAGCCTGACCGTCTTCGGGGGGGGTCGTGGTGATATCCACATCCTTCACATCGCCATCACGAAGGGCAACGCTGTCGAAGGTCACACAGACGGCAAAGGTAAGGTTATCGCCCCCTGTGTTGTTCGTTATCTGAAGGGTGGTTGATTCAGACCCTACCTTTTCAATCACCGTGAAGGCCGAGCGCAAGGGGCTTGAGCTGTCAGTCAACAGCACCCATTCGCCCCCGGTGTAATTGAACAGGTCGAACCTCAGATTCGAAATGTCGGTTTCGAAGTTATGAAGCAGATCGGCTGTTTCACCCTGGTCAAAGTCGGTGATCGAAAACCACCGATCGGCAGTGTTGTCACCGATCTTCTTATATAAATCTTCGATGGAAGCATGAAGCGCAACGCCCCCTGTGGTGCCTAAGGCTGGGTGGTTGAGCTGGAGGCGTGAAACGACAGTCATTTTTTATCTCCCGAAGGTCGCGAAGTTCATTTCTTTTTGCTTTTCAGTCCTGATTTTCGTCATCACCCTACCGTTGGCAAAGGCTGCGAACTCATTGTCCCTGGTAATAAGTTTGAGGCCAACCAAGGCATGAACCGGTCTGACCTCACCCATGAAATTTCCTGGGGTCATGGCGATGGCGATCCATTGAAAGTTCACGAAGTCCCAACCATCACACTCAACCAGCGGCTTTATCTCCTGGGTGGTGACATCCCGAATCTCAATGCACGCCCTAATCACCCCCTCCTTGTTCTGGGTATAGGCCATCACCTCTGGGGTTTTCCCTGGTGACGACCATTTTCCCCATTTAGATGGGCGATTTGCGTAATCAAAACGCCATCGCATGTCGTGCATTTTAATTTGGGGGTTGGGGGGCAGCATGGGCATCCTTTATCTTTCACAAGAGACTGTCAACTATATAAACTTCAATAGTTACAGGCGCTTACTTTATTACACAGAATGTTACACAGCATCCAGTCAACTACGCTGTGAAGCTGTATGCAATCACCCACTCCCATTGCAGGATGCCCCCATCAACCTCGTCTTGACGGAGGAAGAAGCGGAGCTTCGCATGGGCGCGGTCGCCATACAAGGCAGCCTCGGCAGCATCGACACCGAAGTCGCGTCCTATGACGCCATCAGCAGCGCCAGATGGGGCAATTTCAACCCCTGTGCCCTGGCTGTTTGACATCGCCTCAAGCTTCATCAGGAAAGCTGTTGCCAAGTCCCTGCCATCGCCCGATGCAGCGCCACCATTGTCGCCATAAATTTCCTTAAGGCCACCGACCCGGGAGCCCAGAAACTGGTTGGCGGTTGAAACATCCCATTGCATGTCGATATGAAGGCCATTGCCGAAGCCGTCGCTGTTGTTTGCAATCGCCCCGCCCATGGTGTCAGCGTTGCCCATGTTCAGAATTTTCGTGAAGTCGGCAGCCGCGCTGTTGGCACCACCATAGGTGAACCCTGTCCCCACGCCAAACTGCTGGAGGTAGGTCTTTACATCCGTCACGGGGTCAATGGTGGCATCATGCCGGATAAAGACGTCCTTGGCCCCTGTGTTGGCTGGTTGGGAGATGATTGGGGCGTATTGGCCATTGATGACCGCTCCCATGTCGATACCAGTTCCGCCACCCTCAAGGGCGTCAGAGAAGTTCGCGCCATTCCAGGTCGATGCAACGGTCAATAATACTGTCATCGTCTTTTCCTCGTGATGGGGTCCTTGTGAGAAGAACCTGACCCAGATGGGCGTAGATCCTCCGAATTTATTAGGTCTCTTCCGTAATGGTAGCTGAATACCCGCCAACTATGCCAGGGTTTAGAGGAGTATATCCCGGGAACGGGGTCATGGCGAGCGACCAGATTTTTACCGGAACCTTCAGCCCGTTGGGGTCATAGCCAATGTCCCTCACCATGCAAGGCACCTCGTCAAATATGGCCGAGCCTATTTTGACATCAAGCGACAGGAAGTCACCCACATCCTTGATGGCCGACCGCCATGTCAGGTTGCCAGTAATGATTTCAAGGGTGGATGAAGACAGCTTTAGGATCTCGGTCACCTGGGCCTTGACGTCATCCAGTAGATACAGGTTCGGAAAAACCAGCTTCTTGGCTATCCGCTTTCCCGACTGTGTGATGGCGGCCAGGTTGGTAAAGATGGGCGTCGAGTAGGCGTTCTGTCCCACGTCTGGCAGGTAATTAAAGACCCCCTGGGCAGTGTTGAAATTGTTTTTTTCGTCAATGGTGGTCTGCAAGCTGTCCTTTTCAACGTCCCAGTTTCTCACCCGGTAGCCTGGGGCAGCATCCCAATCCTCAAAATGCAGACTGTTCACCTGGATTTTAAGATCGCGGTTTACAAATGCCTCAAGGCGAACCTGCTCCATCATGGACAGTGCATAGGTGAGGGCCGGGGTCTGCTCGCCAATCCATGCCCTGGATTTGATTGATGCAATTGCCGATTGTGATGGACTGGCTTTGTCTCGGTAGGTGTCCCAGGACGAATGGAAATCACCGGATACCAGACCACCATATGTCAACAGGATATCCCGTGCCTGGCTTACAAGATTGTCTGAATACGCCCCCAGGTCTTTACCTTTACAGGTGGCCCAAAAAGTGTCCCCGCTCTCATACAGATAGGCCCCACCGTTCACCCATAGGGTGGCAGTGTTGTGGGCCACGGTGGCTGATTTATTACCCGCCCCGACGGTGATTTCAGACGATGGAACCGCGAAGTAATCGGTGCCCCGTTGCAGGTAAAGCTCCCCGAAAGACAGGAGGTCGTTGAAGGCCAGGAGTAGCTGGATCGGCTCATAGGTGGCCGAGGCTGCAATCTTAAACCTGTGGTCGCCCGTGCCGGCTGTGGTGGAGTTTATGGTTGGCCCCCCGAGGGTGGCGGCCAGGGTAAACTGGTCGAGGTTTACCGACTTCACATAGTAGGTGGTGGCTGGGGCAAAGGGCGCTGGCAGCGTCCCACTGGTGAGCAGCTCCACCGGGTCGTCAACATCAAGGCAATGGGATGGGCAGGTAAAAATAGCTGGCGACGCTGGGCCAGAGATGCTGAGGATCGACTTCTCTTTCCTGGTCACTTGTGGGTCATTTCCATTCACCACGAATGCCGGTATAGATGCCGGGGCAGGTTCGGTGCCAACGGTGTAATCCCCATAAATGATAGGAATCAGCTTGCCGACATTTTTTGCCTCGATCTTCGGGTAGGCTGTTTCGGTCATCGTATCCTGGGGGAACGAAGCGTTCATGCGGTCATAAATGTCTCGGGCGATGACGATGATTGATTTCGTGGTTCGTTTAAAGCCACCCACGTCAGTCACCTTGCCAGTGAATATGGGGAAATAGGTTGCCCCTTGCTCTGCCAGGCCCAGCTTGACCGTGACATCCTTGCCGATCCACCCGCCGAAGTCGGCACCCGCTGGCAGATATTTATTGAACCGTCCATCGACGTTTGACAATTCAAAGGTCAGGGTTGAAAACTGAAGCTCGTTTGACAGCCATTCCCCCACAGTCCTTGCGATCACCGGAAAGTTCAGCAGCGCCTCATAGAATATTGACCCGACATACTTGTTCCGGTCGCTGGCATAGATGGTGCCTGTGGGGGTTTCGATTTCCACAATCATCTCAAGCCGGCATTCCAAATTGTCATGACAGGCGTCAAGCAACGCCTGGTCAAGTACGGTGGCTGTAAGGTATGGGCGACGGTCTTTGCTACTCACAGGCTTTCATCCACCTCTAGGCTGAAGTCAACAGTGTTGTTCTCTGTGTGCCCATAGTTGACATGGATTTCGTCAGGTATGGTGACAAGTTTCCCGAATACAGCGAACCGGGTCACGTCCTGGGGCGTTGGTATCCACAGGCATTTAAGTGACGTCCTGGCTGTCTCGAATATCGACCGAATATTTTTGTAATTACCCTTCTCGTACCGAAGGAACCTAAATTCAAGGCTGACGGCTGTTTTGAGGGCTCGGTCGTTAGACACGTTCGTGAATCCCTCGGTGGCCACCTTGTCTGAAAAATGTCGCAGCTTGCGGGTAACTTGGTCGGTGAAACATTCCCCTTGGAAAATGACTGTGGTGCCGAAAATAATTGTCCCGATTTTCAACTGGCCCTCTGGGTTGGTCGGGTCGTTGATGATGAATCGCCAGTAGCGGCTTTGCAGCGTCGGGAACGTGGGGGCGATATAAAAGGCGTTTATTCGCGTTGGCACCACTGCAAACGACTCTTGCACTGGGGCAAAAATTGGCGAGTTAGAACCTTCGATGGTGATGGTGGCGCTGGTTGTCAAGTTGTGATTTAAAATTGCCAGGGTATCAACCGGGGTTCCTTGAACGACCTCGGTGTCACAGGTGAGGATTGCCGATGTCACCCCAGTGTTAGATCTCCACTGTTGCTCGACGATATCGGTGTTTAAATTGTTCGGAGAGAAGTCGCCCGCCTGGGTTGAGGTGGCTGACCAGTTCACGCCACTGGTACCCCGTGATGGAAAGTCAACCATGATGCGAAGGTTCGTGGTGTTGTAAAGCGCCAGACGGGTCTGCATACCATAGGTGAGGGCCTTCATCATTTCGATGTTCATGCCCACAGGTGCCGGGTAATTGGCAATTGTCAGTAGGGCCTCAGCCCCCAGATACATGTCGGCCTTTATGACCCGGTTGACCTCCATGCCCTTGGCGAGTTGGACATATAGCTGCCTTGAAACCTCGGCACCCATCTGCGAGCAGATACCCGCTGTAAGATATGGGCCTGATAGGTATGGCTGCTGAAGGTAGCCCATCTCTTCGCACAGCCATGAGGCCATGGAATGGTCGCGCCTGATTTCCATGGCATAGGACGTGCTTAGATCAATAATCTGGCGCTGGGCCTCCATCCCCTGTGGGGCTTGCCGGTCATTAATAAACCTTGAAACCTCTGAGCCGAAAACTTTGGCCGACTTTATTACCCCCTCGGCAGACATACCAACAGGGTGATCCTGGTAAACCCCACGGTCGACCTCTGCCCCCACGGGAAAATCCACCGACGTGATTCGGTCGGTTTCCATGCCGAGGATGGCAGCGTCTTGAATCACTAGGTTCGCCTCACTCGCCAACACTTTCGGCAGGTTCAGTATCTGGCGAGAAACCTCCATGCCCACGGGGTTGGGGCGGTCATTTATATTCAGAGCAGTTTCCATGCCCACGGGGTTGGGGCGGTCGGCAATCGTCAGCAGTGCCTCGGCACCCAAGGCAAAGGGCCTGTCAACGATGTTCAGCGAAGTTTCTGCACCCACGGTCTCTGTGGCGTTCACTATCTGACGGTTGACTTCCATGCCCCATGAATAGAGGCCGGTGTCGCCCGAATATGGGTCAACCAGATAGGGGTTGGTCAGGTAGCCTAGGAAAGCTGGGTTGGTCATCGGTGTTACCTTATCCCTGAAGATGAAAGAATGAAGGCACCATCCAGCGAGGCCCTTCTAAGTTCTTCCTTGATTCTTGGCACGAGTTTCGAGCGGACAAAGTTTTCGTTTATCGGCTCGGTGGTCGTTATCTGCATATTGACTTCGACGCTAGTATTCCCCTGCCCCTGTGGCAAGGTTCCGGTGTTTATCTTGTTCATGGTGTCAACACCCAGCGACCGCACAGCACTGGCATTGACCACATATTCCCCCGGTGTCAGCATGGCTGGCACGGTGTCTGTGCCCTTTGGAATAAACAGGCCACCCTGGGCATACACTGGGCCACCAGACGCAAAGCCAAGGGCCTTGCCAACGCTTGAGACGGTGTTGGTGACAACATTCCCGCCTCCGCCACCGCCCCCGGTGAGGCCACCCCCAAGGTTCTTCAGGTCCTTTATCCAGCCCGGTTCAGGGATGCTGGGCCATTTCCATTTTGGCAGGTCTGGCCAATCCCATTTTGGCAGCTTGAATGCTGTGAGGGGGTCAACAATATTGTCCTTCACCCATTTAAAGGCCGATTGTCCGATGTTCATTAGAGGGTCTATGATGTTGGTTTTTACCCATGTGAATGCCGTCTGAATCACCGACGCGATGGCATCCCATACCTTGGTCGCTGTTTGAAATATCAGGTCCCAGGTCGTGGTGAGCAAGCCCATAAGACCAGACCACACGCTGTTCAGCAATTCTAAGATAGTCGTCCATGCTTGCTTTAGGCCGTCTATCAGGGGTGCCAGGATGGTATCCCAGACCCAACGCCAGACCGCTGTCAGGCCGTCGATAATCGGTTTTAAAACGGTGTTCCATATCCACATCCAAGCGTCTTTAAGTAATTGGAGAAGTTTGCCCCAGACCTCTTGCAGCCAGTTACCAGCACGTTTCATGCCCTCCTCAATATTATCGGCCAGGTTCTTCGCCTGGTCGGCTGCCTTGGCACCCTGCCCCAGATCCATGACGGCAAACAGTTTCGAGGTTTCGCCCGACAGGGATCTGAAAATTCCTTTCAGTTGTTTCTCAACGGCCTTGGCATCGATTTTGATACCGGCACCCTTGCCAGAGAAAAAACTTTTGAGCATCTTACCAAGTTCCTTTATCCCATTGATCAACCCTTTGATGATGGCCTTTGGGAGCTCAATCATCCAGTATTCCATCATAACCATTGCCAACCTCGGCCCTTCTTTTATCAGAAAGTCCATCAGCGCAATTGCAATCCTTGGGGCATTAGTCACAAGACCTTGAACAAGTCGCGTTATGAGTTCGGGCATTCTTTCGATAAGGCGGTCTATTATATCAGGCAGACTTGCTAATAATTGTTCTAGGGCCGCTGGAATTTCTTCAAACATCGCAGTAATGAGGTCGTCAAGGATGTCGGGTATCCGCTTGAACAAGTTAGGGATTGCATCAGTTATCATCTTGACTAACGAGTCGGTCAGCCTGTCAACAGCCTTGAAAAGCACGTTCGGGAAGTCTGTAATCTTGTCAAACAGGTCTGAAATGCTGTTCAGCATGTTCGGCAGCATATCAAGCACTGCATTTGACGCCGAAACGATGGCACCCACGGCCGAGGCCATACCACCAACCATCTCAAGGGCGCCAGAGGTAAACACCCCAGAGATTTTCTGGGCTATAGCTTCACCACCTTTTTTCATGGTGTCGTAGGTGTCTGATGGGGCCTTTTGTTTCTCAAGGTTGCCCTTTTGTTTCAACAGGTCTACCTGTTCCTGGATGGCCTTGCGGCCCTGGTCGTCAAGCTCAAGCCCCTTGGCCTTTATGTCAAGCTGCTCTATCAGCATCTCTGTCTGGGCGTCTATCAGCTGCCGGCTGGTCATGGCGTCGGCCTTGACATCGAGAGCCAGTTCCTTGTTTTTAAGTAAAATTTCCTCAAGGTTCTTTCGTCGCAGCTCGCCAAGCTCTTTTTCCATGGTCGTGCTGGCCAGTGTCGTTGCCTGTTGCAACAGCTCTTTGTTTTTGTCGGTGAGCATCCTGGCAAGGCCGAGTTTGGTTTCCATGGCCTTGATTTCTTTTTCGTGCTGGGCATACCGCTGGCGAACTATGTCACCCTCGTTGGCCCCTATTTCTGCCGACTTTGTCTGGAGGTCGGTGATCTTTTTTGTTAGGTCATCAAGGGCCTTTTCGCCATCCTTCATGGCGTCCTTAAACGATGGCCCGATGTTTCGCGCGGTCTTGGCCACCCCCTTCATAGAGGCATCAACTTTGTATGCAGCCGTCGTGATCTGCTCCATAGACCGCTCGCCCACTGAACCGATATCCTTAAACGCCTCAACACCCACATCGCTCAAATTATCCGCTGTCTCCTTGAGGGCCTGGTTGGCGCTCTCCATCCCGTCGGCAAGGCCCTGAGGTAATATCCCGACCCAAGCCCCGGCCTTTGTAATTGCAGAACCGAGGGCTGTGATTTTTTGGATTATTGAGACGATGGTGGCCCCCAGAAAACTGAGGCCAGAAACAAGAATATCCAGGGCGTCGTTTACGAAAGAGACGATTACTTTGCCAACCGATACGATGGTGGTCTTAGATTCGGCCAGCCATTTGATTAAATCTTTCAGATTATCGACGACTGATTTTGTCGAGTCACCGAAGTTTGTTATCTCTATGATAATTTCGCCAAGGGCCTCCATCGTGTCGCCAAAGGTGTTGTTTAGAGCAACCAGGGAACCGGATGCGGTCTTGGCCTCGTTTTCCGCAAAGCCTGCAAACTGTTTGGCAACCAACTCAATCCCCTGGCCTGCCTTCAGCTGCTCCTCGGTCAGGTCTTTGAGGGCAGGGATCATTTTTGATATCCGCCCAGGCACCCCAGAAAACTGGCCTATCAGCTGCTCAAATGCCGAACGGACATCACCGCCAAGCACGGTAGACAGGTCGGCACTGGCTTTGATTAATTGCATCACCTCGTCATTGGTCAGACCCGACGCCTTGCCGATGGCTGCCAGCTCATAGGTCACATCGTCGGCAACATTGGTCGCCTCCTGCATTCCATCCGCAAAGTCTACGAACGACTTGTATGTCTCCTGTGATAGCTCGCCAGTTACCTTAAGTGAGTTTGCCATCCGCCTCTGGGCTGAATCCTGTTTAAGAAAACCCCGAATAGTTTCGTCTATGACCTTGTTCATCGCGTCATAGGCAACCTTGGCAACGCTGATGGCCGATGAAAGTTTGACCATCATGGCACCTGTGCCACTGACAGCATCGGCAGCCTTCTCAGACGATTTTCCGGCCTTGTCGAAAGACGCCTTCATTTCGACGAGCTGCTTTGTCAGCTGCTCAAGGGACTTTGCAGCGTTTTCGGTATTCACCGCAACATTCACCAGGAGGTTATCTGTTGTGACCGCCATGCTTTGCACCCTTTGCCTTTGTGATGGCAGCCTTGGCAAGCTGCTCCTTGGTCTCACCTTCGCCCAGTATCATGCGAGCCTTTGATGAAAATTTCATCATATCGTAAAGTGGGAGAAACCACCCAAGCAACTCGACGAACCATTCGGGTTGGTCTTCAATTCCACCTGCCTTCAGCATAGCACCTGTATCGGCAGTGATCGACAGAATGCGAAACACCATGACAGCCTCCCTGTCCCAGGTGGCCTTGCCTGGGCAGAACCCGTAGAGTTCACCCTTTGGGTCTGATACGTAGATCGGAAATACCGCAGAATCTTGGGGGGTAAAGTCCCACCTGTCCTCACGGCATCGCCTGGTTTTTTGGGTAGCCGATGGGCAGTCGTGGCATGAAAAAGACCGACCCTCCTTTGAGAGCCGGTCTGTGTTGGCAAAGCATAGCTCAAGAAGGGCTGTCAGCTTTTTTTTAGATCGCCCTTGGTGAACTTCTCTAGGGCGGCCTGTCGACAGTTATAGAGGTTGGTCACGATGCCGGTGGCCTGAAGCGAGGCCATCAGGTCGTCCATCACCAGGCCGTCGCCTGTCAGTTTCATCTTGATATGCTTTTCGGGTGGAACCGACGGGGGGTTCTTAATTTCCTTTAAGGTGGCCCGAACTTCTTCAATCATAAAGCCGAGTTGAACCTTGAGTTCACCACTCTTGTCATAGGAAATTTTTGAGTTCTCCACCTTCGCCATATGCTTGTATGGAATGGTGCGAGACATCACAAAGCGGGTTGGTTCCTCGCCTGGATGAAATTTGAGCTTTGACTCGTCTAGGCCCCCTGCAAGGTATTCCTGATATTCCTCATCCGTCACATCAAGGGCACCGTCAATTTTTAAAATGACCTCGATATCGCCACCCGTCACTAAGTTGTCCAGCGTAATTGCCATCGGTATCTCCTTCTCGTCTTACCAAGCGACTATACAGCACCCAAAAACAAAGGGTCAACCTTTGCAGGCCGACCCTCACTATGGAAAGGTTCAATTTTTTCAAGAGGCACTATCAAACACCAGAACACTAGGGCAGTCAATGGTCACTTGAAATGACAGGAGATTTCATCCTCTGCACCCAAGGCCGTCTGGTATGCCGTCCCCGTGAACGTCGTGGGAATGGATCCGGTCTCAGGCACGGTGATGGAAGGCACCTCAAAGAACACCTTGGGGATGTCGATCTGCAGACGTCGGCCGGCTGCATCACCCAGGATAAACTGGAGCTCTTGGGCCTCGAAGCTCTGCAAGTTGTTGAAGAACTTGAAGAGTTGTTTGTCCATGTTGGCCTCGACAGACACCCCAGCCATGAAGCGGGTTCCCGGGACGAACATCTGACCACCCAGGGCATCATGCCCCCAACAGTAATTGATCAGCTCGTGGTCGTTGGTCAGGGTCAAGCTACCATTGCGAAGGCAGACACCCGACAGCCCGGTGATGTTGAAGGTGGCAACCAATCCCGTCTGTGGGTCGTTTATCGCCGTTGGGTTGGCCGGTTCGTAGTAGGCCAGGTAAATGGGTCCCCCCAGGCCAGAACCGTCAGCATCGGCCAAGACAGCCCCGTCAAGCGTGATGACATCGCCCACGACGTTCGCAATGGTGCGAGCCGCGCCCGAGGGGGTATCCGCGGATCGGGTGGTCCCGTCGGCCTCAATAATCATCACCTTGCCACCGATGGCCTTCTTGAACTGGCCACCGTCGCCAGCGGCCAGGGTGATGGTGTTCCCGCCATCGTTGTTCGTCACCGATTTACCGATGCCCACATAAATCACGTCCTTGGCGTTGCCAGTCCATTCTGCATTGGCCTCACCGTCACCGGCAAAGTTCAGGGTTGCCGACTGGACAAACGACCCACGGGTCTGCTTGGCGAACTTGTCGCCTACCTCAAACATGGAGAACGTGATGTCGGGGGTGGTTGGGGTGTATTTCAGCCCCAAGGTGGTGTCTTCCTTGCCCATGAGAGATTTCCACAACACCCGTAAAGCTGGGTCAATTTCAGCCGTGCTGGCAGCCCCCAGGGCGGTGTCAATGTTGAAATACGTCGGCAGAGTCCAGGATGTTTCTTTTTTCTGACGGATCGGGGTCGTGTGGTGGCGCCCAGACCGATGGGGGGAGCTGATCTGGGGTTGGGTCATTTCGACGCCCCCGCCTGCCAGCGTGAAGAAAAAATCGGCATCCGTGGGGATAATCAACTCGCCTCTGGTGGTTTCTTCCTTGATGTAAAAAGACTGCTCAAGGGCGATGGCCACGTTCGTCGAATTATAAATGCTTGCATAGTTTTTCATCTCGCATGGCTCCCGTGTAATCGGTCAGCAATCGCCAACCAAAGGCTGATAATAATCAATCTCCATCTCAAGCCGCCCAAGGTAAAAAGGCTTCATTAGATGGAGATCTGTTGACGTCGTGATAAGTCTAGCATGGATGACCTGGGGAAGTCCTAGTCTTGGTTCTGCCCAGATGGCCTGCTCAATCGTCTGCATCATGTCCCAGAGGTCTTTTTGGGTAGGGGTGGCGCTGATGCCGTTGGGGCCTATGATGATTTCGACTACCAGTCGCCAGGTCTTTCTGGCCCGACGGTTTTCGTGGATGGTGACTTCCTGGAGGTCAAATATCTGAACGGCTGGGATCTCGTGGTCTGAAAAATCGCTGGCCAGGAGGCGAACCTCATCGAAAGCCTTGTATTTTATGTCAGCCACCGTGGCGATACGGTTCAACAGGGCATCGGCTATGTCACTACGAATAGAAGCCGTCATCCCCGGAATCACCCCCCTGTGTTTATAAACTGCATGGCTGCCCTCAGTGTATCAACTATGAACACCCTTGACGAGAGGATTGCAGGGCGCAAGTATGCCCGCTCCTTGACCATGGCGTTCCTGCTATGCCCCTTTACCGTGATGGTTCTCTGCTCTATCTGGTGCCCGAAAGCCTGGCTGATTGTCCGCTGATGGGTTGGCACGTTTACCGTTCCACGATATCCGAACTCGTGGACGGCTGCATAGGGCACGTTGAAAGACCCTATCTGGACACCCTGAACCTTGCCATCCCTAAAATACTCATAGCGCAAGCTGTTTATCAGCCGCCCCGTATCTATCAGGCCATGCCTCCTGACATTGAGCTTTGCGATGGCTGTGACGTAGAGACCGATCCGGTCAAAGGCTTCTCTAAGCTTGGGGGAGTCGGGGGCCAGATTTTCCGTCCGTGCCTGTATCCTGTGGATAAGCTCGGAGGTGTTGTGGGTGATCACGGTAAAGACCCTCAGTAATTTTGGATCTGGGCGTTCGGCACCGAGAATTCGGTTCTTCGATAGCGGTTGATGGTGTCCTTGACGTCCTTGGGGGCGTCCTGGAGGTATGAAATTGACTCGCCCTCTTTACTCTTTCCCTGGCGACCGATGTCCTGGGCGTCGCGGATCCTGTGTTGCCAAAAAACTATCCACAGGCAGGCAAGCTCAAGGTCTGGTGGAATGGGGTTATACCCTGCATCATAAGTGATTTTGATGGAACGATAGGCTCTTGGGAATGGGCGCCCCTGGAGCAGTATGCAGTTATCATCGTCCGTGATTTCATAGTCGCTTGCCGGAACCACCGTTTCGGAACTTGTGAAATCACTGTCTGTTGCCAGTTTCAGCTCGGTGACTTGCACCACGGGGAACTGTTTGAGGACGATAATATTCTGCCCCCGCCCATCCTGATACTCGACAATACCGGTCTTTTTCTTCAGCACCCGGTCGCAGTCTTTTTCAAGACGTTCGGAGGCAGCGTTTATCAGCAGCTCAATAATCGCATCATACTGGGTCTCAGCGGGCGGGATCTTTAGGTAGGTCTTCGCCATCGCGAGGGTGGTCAGTGCATTGCTATTGAGCGCCATGGTTTACGACTCCGCTTTTTCGTTTTTCGCTACGCCCGATTTATTACGATACCCGGCCAGGGACTTTTCAGCCTTTGCCGGCTCCTCCTCTTCCGCAGGTGCTTCCGGTGCATCGTTGCCAGCCATCTGAAGCATCCCTTTATATTTCGACAAGACATCATACCCAACCTCGTCGGGAACCTCTATTGTGCCACCGATGGCAACCTTTTGGATCACCTTTTTGCCTTCATGGATATACATGACGACCAGGGGTTCTTTATCTGATTGTTGAGCTTTTTTCGCGAGCTTGAGTTTCATGGTATCTCCTTGCAAAGTAAATTTTCGACGTCTTTACTGTTATACATTACAAGAAGGCACCTGCAAACTAACTCCTGATGACATTCATATGCTCGGCAAAGCCATCGGCCAGCACGAACTCACCGCTGTCGCGTAGGATGTGGTAGAGCTCATGGGGAGGGGTTATCTCTGGGTCAACGCCCTTGGGGAACTGGATTTGCAGGGCGTTCAGCACGGCTGGGACGATACCCGTGCAAAGCCTCATCCGTGGGTTCTCGTACTTGTTCTCGTGGGTGATGGGGGTGTTAAAACACTTGGCCAGGATTACCCGCCAACACCACCACGCAAGGGCTGGGTAGTCGTATTTGAGGCCCGATTCGCTGTCTAGGATGTTCCTGTAAACCCGCTCTTCCTCAAACAGAGTCAGGTTCTGCTTGGGGGCTAGGGCGTGGATAATCTGATAATTTTTGATGAACTCACGAAACCAGACGAGCTGGGTTCCAGACCCATAGCTATGGAAAACGATGCCATGTCCGCGCTCGTCCTCGTCAAAGGTGATGGCAAAGTGTGAGCAATCTGAATCGGTGCCCCAGCGTACCAGGCGGCTCCCAATTTTTTCAGATGTTACCCATAGCAGCTTCACCCGTTTACCCCCCACATGAGATTCACCCTGAGCGTGTCGGCAGTTTGTCCCTGGGTTGCCTTCACATGACCAGGCATCTCTGACCGGTCATGTATCCGTCCATCCCCAGTGAGGCCACCCCCTACCCTGGTTCCGTCAATGAGTAAAGACCACCTACCTATGCCCCGGCAAGCGACCTCGCCATATTTCACCAGCCAGGTCTTTCCTAGGGGTACCACCCCAGCCACCACATCGACGGGCGACAGCGCCACCGCTGGCAGCGTTGCCGTGGCCTCCAATACCTGCCCAGGCTCAGACTCTGAGGCCACTGATATAGCCCCGCCAGACCCCCGTAGTAGGTAAAAATTCCCATCAGACGGGTCATAGACCACCGTGGGCATCCCTGCATCCGTTGCCAGGTTGGCGACCTGCCCATCAAGTATGGATCCAGCTACCTCAGCAGGGAAGTCTGCCACCACTGACGCAATGGCCGAAATTTCTGCAGGACCTCCAGTAACCGTGACCTCAAGCCTGGCATTGTTATGAATCTTCGGAATGATCTTTCTGGTGTTACTGTTGGCCCCCATGGTTGGATGACTACCAAGGACATACTGCGACCCCGGGAAACTGTCTTCCGCGGCTGCCGATCGGTCGTACCATACCGCATCGACTTGCCCAGAACAGGCTTTCACATAGATGGATGACAGGATGGAGTTTCCCTGGGTATGGATGCGGAAAGTATGCACCCCTGGACTCAGCACGGTATCGGCTGGTATCACGACGACCGTACCGTAAAGGCCGACCTTGAGCTGTTGGTCTGACATCTAAGACCCCTTGTAAACAAAAAGGAGGGAGGTCATTCCTCCCTCCCTTCGGAGGTAACAAAAATTAGGGTTCCTGTTACTTGGCGATGTTGTAACCATACACAACAGATTTCTCTGTGGCGTTCTGGGTATGGCCTTTGTAAGTGACCCGGCGATACGAAGCGAGCAACCAACGGTCAGAACCTGGCAGGTCAGGCATCAGCTTGACCCGGATCGGACGACGCTGACCGATGTAGAACCGGCTCGTGTTCACGATGATGATACCGGCACGGTTGCTTGTCACCCCATCATAAACACCAGAGGCGTTCAGGTCTTCGCGGAAATGCTCGCTGTTGACAATTGGGATACCAGACCATGCCATCAGGGCGCCCTTGAGGACGGTTGCCATGGGGCCGAATTTCTCAACGGTGAAAACACTGTTGAGGAAACGGAGCTGGTTGTAAACCACTGGGCCAGCGATGATGAGCAGGTTGCTCACGTCGCTTCCGAACTTGCCCATCTTGGCGAGCAAGGCTGCCAGTTTGGTATCGTCGACAGCAGCGTTCAAGAAGTCGCTGGTCACACCGTTGCCAGAGTTTGCCAAGGCCAATTTGCGAAGCCCGTCCCAAGCCTTCTCAGCCAGGTCTGCACCACCCGCCTGGGTGTCACTGTCAATATGGGTGCCATCACTGTCACCGTTGATGATGGCGGATTCAGCAGCGCGTTCCTGGGCTGATACCACCTCACGACGAGCGGCTGCCAAAAAGTCGGGTGCCGAGTCTTCGGTCAGCTCTTCGGGCAACGGGTAGAACTCTTCCAGCTTCGTTGCGCTGAAGGTCAGCTTGTCAGTGCCGAAGTTGGCGCCTGCAAAGTTGGTCTGACCCTCGGTGGCGATGCGAGCCTTGGTCGTGTCCTTCAGCTTCGTTGCGCTGAACGGGTTGGTTGGCATGTTCACGGTGTCGAAACGGCCTTCAAGAACTCGTTTCAATTCAAATTCTTCAAGGTACGTGGTCGCCACGCCTGTGGGAATCCACTCAGCACCGGCACCCACGACGGTGGTACCGAACGCCTTGATGGCTGGGGCCAGGATGTCGCGGCCATAGTTGGTTTCCAAGATGCCTTTGACATTGCCCAGGCGGTCGGCTTTTTCTTCGCCACCGATAAAGTCAAGGGGGTCGCCATTGAACATCTGGGAGACGTGACGGGCCACGTCAAACGCCTGCTTGAAGTTCAAGACAACATGCTTCAGGTCGTCTGGAACATGCTTAAACTGGGGGGCTGCCACGTTAACACTCAACAGTTCGGCTGGGTGCGACTTCTGGAAGAACCGCAAAGCGCGGGCTTCGTCAGAGTTTGAGGAACCACCGGCTGGGGTGTATCCTTTGCCAGCCAACAGCTTTGTTTTTTCTTCTTCGAGTTCCTTGGCTTTGGCCTCAGCGGCCTCAACCCGGCTCAACAGAGATTTCTGATCGTCGATTAATTTCGTAAGGTCTTTCTGGGTAATCACCTTTAATCCTCCTGAGATCGTTTTTTCACCCAATCATTACGCCCGAGCGATCAGACGTTTAATCTTTTTAGCTTCACGTCTAAGTCTCGCTGATATGTCTTCAACAAGTCAAGGGACTTAGCGACTTCACCGTCTTTACCTGGCTCACCACCTTCAGCAGGTTGTTCATCGGCAACAGCCGCCACAGCTTTAGAAACTGTGATGTCAGCCAGACCATCAAGCTTGCCAGACATGCCTTTCAGCTCGTTCAGCATGGCTCCAAGTATCCCGATCTGTGCCCGTGAGAGTTCAAGGTATGGGTTATCATCAGCGACGTCAACGCCCTTTGTCCCCATGGGGCCTTGGTAGGATTTTTTTGTCCCCCCAAGAACATTTAGGTAGGCCCATACCGCAAAGGCATAGACGTCATCGGCACCGGCTGCCTTGGCCATCTCCTTTGCCTTGTTCCACTTGTCTTCGTCAGCGATCCAAGCGGCTGGGTTGCCAGGGCCACCTTCGTTGGTTGCCTTGCGCTCTTCCTGGAACTTGGCATATCCGTCTTTCGCCTGGGTGACTTCTTCTTCGGTCAGCTCGGCCGTTTCTTCTTCGTCGTCTTCGTCCTCGGTTTCTTCGGTGCCCTCAGACCCTGGCTCGCCAGCCGCTTTGCTCGTGCCACCTTCGCCAGACTTGCCTTCGTCTGACATCGTCTGCTCTTTCAACGGGGCAACCAAGGCAGTGACACCATCGCCCAGGTCAAGCTGGTAGGCTGCATCGACATCAACCTGATCCTTCGGTTTCTGCCAAAAGACATAGGCCACGTCAGTCTCTTCGGCAGCATCAACCACATATCCAGCGTCGGCAGCCATCTTGGAGGCGGCCTCCATGGACTCGGCTTTGTCCTTGGGGATAGTGATACAACTCACCACGGCCTGTTGGGCCTTTTCCCCCTCGGCAGCTTTGCCTTCGTCCTTTGGCTCTTTTTCTGACTTGGTACCCTTGGCCGCCTTTTGTTTTTTAACTTTCACCGCTTCACCCCCGTCTTTACCTTGGTTTTCAATATCATCTCTTGTCATGACCCTATCGAGCAACACCAGATCGCCACGGTTGAGGCTGTGAAGCAGGTGTTTGTCGAGTTTGAACACTGTGGCAAAGGCATGAATCATTTCGTCGGTCAGTGCCTTTAGATCGCCACCCAGGGCCTTTTTGATTTCGGCTAGTGATGCCCCAGCTTCGTCGGCTGCAAACTTGAGGGCTGCATCCTTGTTCCGGATCTCCCCCAGCTCAATCAGGTCGTAAAGACGCTGGTTCACGGCAGCCGCTACGAAGGCACCCTTTTTGATGGCCTCGACCTTGGCCGCGAATGCTTCATACCAGCGCTTGGCCGTGGGGCTGTGCCAGTATGATTTCTTGCGACTAAGGAGCGCAAAGGTTGAATCCTGGTTCATGGGCACCGGCACTACCGACGTTTCAATCAATTCGGCCTTGGTGATTTCAATGATATCGCCATCAGCCGCCTGGGTCTGCTGGGGATCAAACCCCACGGAAAATGTTTTAAGGATGCCCTCCTCAACCAAGTCCCTGACCGCACTGATTTTTTCGGACTTTGAATTTGAAATTTCGATCTTCGTGTAAAGTCCCTCGTCCCTAGCCTCAACAGCCACAGCCCGCCCGATGGGTAGGGAGCCGAACGTGGGGTCATGTCCATGGTCAAAAAGCACCACGGGGTTCTTCTTGTAATTTTCCAGGTTCCAGGCTGACGGTAGGATTCGCTCCTTTGCCCGGTCAATGGTGTTGGCGTTGGCAAGGCCCTCAATGGTCACAACACCCTTGGCAGCCTTGTTGATCTTGAAATCAAAACTTAAATGACGCTTCATTAACTTTCCTCCTCAGCCGCAAGGCCACTATCGATGGTGTTCATTTGGTCTGCCGGAACCATGATCCAGGTGCAACGGCAATTGATAACTTCTTCGGCTGGGCCGCTTGGATCTCTTGGGAAACTGAGGCCGTTTTTAAACGCCTCGTCAGCCGCCACCACATCCCCATGGAGCTCGGCATGGCTGTCACGAACCCGGTCGTCGTCGGCACTGATCCACATTTTTTTAAGGTTGGGGATTACCTTGGCGGCCTCTTTCATTGCCGAGGCTTGCCCGAGGGACACAGCCGTCAGGGTTTCCGTCCTGGCGATGGTCATGGCCCTGGCACCGATTTCTTGGATGTCTGAGAACTTTGATCTGAGGTCGCCCGCGATCTGCTGAACGGTCTTGCCTTGATCGATACCACCCTCAATGGTGTTAAACACCTGGCCGATGGTGGTTTCGGACATGTATTGGAAGATACGACCCGACCGTTCCTCAAGAGCATCTTGGCGTACTGCCTGGCTTCGTACCTTCGCTGCTGTAATTTCATCCTTTGACGGTAGGTTGAACGGTAGTTCGAGAGCCACGTCAAAGCCCAGGTCCATACGAGATGTAAGAGCCTTGCGGTTTTCACCTATCCACCTCTCCTCAAACTTGTCGAGGGCAGCCCTCAACCGTCGTTTGAGTTCGGCCGGCCTCACCAGCTTTGATCGTTCTTCGTCCTTTGTCCTGATATCATCCCATGATTTTTCCTTGAGGTGTGACCGCACAGTTTTCACCACCTCGACCGCCATGTCCGAGAACATTTTTATGGTGGCCTTTTCCATCTCGGAGATACCCTTTTGGGCATCCTCCCGAATCTTCGTCTCCCGACGGCTGAACCACCCGTCCCCAGACTTTAAAAACTCCGTCACCCTGTCCTTGGCCGCCTTGGGTGCCCCGGAAACCACCGCCTGGGGGGTTAAATCCTTAGGCTCAACGCCAACAACAGGCTGGGGGGTAGGTAGGGCAAGGCCAAAGGGTAAACCGCCCCCAAAGGGCGTCTGGGCCTGTTGCTTTAAAATGAAAGGATCGTCGGCACCCGGCACCGTCGACACCTCAAGTTTCCATACCTTTTGGCGTACCTCGTTTACCGACCAACCAGAATCCAGCATCTTTTTGGCGATGTCAGCCCGTGAAGATAAGTCATCTTGGACAGCTTCGACGTTTGACAGGTCGAAATCAAGAAACTGGCTGTCAGACAACATGCCCCTGCGACGGAAATACTTTGTCATTTCGCCCGTAAACAGGTTGCCCGTTGGTATGAGCATCGAGTTCCAGAAGTTTTTGAGGGCTGTTTTTGCTTCCTCACTACCCAAGGAACCCGATTCCTGAAGGGATAGCTCGTGCTTTGGCACCTTCAATATGTTGATCATCGTCTCGCGGTTCTGCAGGACGTAATCTTTCAGCTCCTGGTTGGCCAGCGAATGGGACACCTCTTTTAGGGAGACTCCCTTTGGTAGCATTATTGTCCGTCGCATGTTCTTGCGGCCAGTGTAGGCGTTTTCAAACGTCCTGAGCAGTCGCATGGCCACCCGCTCATTGGCGTCTCCAGACATCTCTAGGGCAAAGCCTGGTACGGCACCATTCTGGTAGAACGAGTTTAGGTAGTCCTGGGAGTAGCGGTTGAACAGAACCGACTTGCGCCCAGGTATGAAAGGTGACAGGCCCCAAAGCAACGACGACGGGTTGGGGCGTTTCATGTGGATGATTTCTTCAAGTTTGAACTTTGTAACCTTGGCTTTGTTCAGCTCCTGGTTGGAGTCCATGAACTCAACCACATCGTAAGAATCAACCCCACCGTCCTTGTTCATTTTGAGTTGCACGGTTTCAGCCGGTAGCATCAGGAGCTGGTTCAGGGCTGGGGCATACCATTGGATACTGTTACCCATCATTATCAGGTCTACGATCCCGCAATAGAGCCACGCCTCATAGGATTGCATCGGGTTGGGATTGTCGATTAGATGCTGGAGGGGGTGCCCTTCAATGGGTTGCTTCAGGAACTCCCCGTTCTCGATCCGGCCCTGCATCACTCGCATAGGTAGCTGTGAGAGTTTTTGCCCAATGATATCGACTAGGATAAACACCCAGTCCTCGGAAAAAAACAGGCCCTTGAGGGTCATGGCATCGATCCATGCCTTGAACTCCTGCGACCATACACCTGTTCCGTCGCCCATATCCTGCTCAATGGCATTGGCCAGGTAGGCTGATTTTATTACGGGGGCCATAGTTGAGGCGTCTTCGTAATCGTCGATAGCTTTGCCGTAATCAATTTCCCGAGACTTTCCCGTCTTCCTTCTAATCGTCATCATCGTCCTCTATCGCTCGGTAGAACTGTTCAATGGGGCTGATAGCTGGGGCCTTTTCGTCTTTACCTTCGGTATTTCCCTCGGGCGTCCCGGTTTTAGATTTTTTCAGGTCATCAATGAAGTTTATATCGGCTCCACTGTCACTATACTGTAGCAAAGCTGAGTGAGACAACAGCAGGCTTGATATGATGTCGTCGTGCTTACCAGGTGTTGCACCATATACCATGGTTCCGATAGCGTTGGTTTGAACTTCGAAGGCCTCAAACTCGTTCAGCATCTCGGGCCACCATGGTAAGTTGAGGCTCCGATGTTCAACCGAGGTTATGAGCTGCCCAACCATCTCCGCTTTGTTCGCGTTGGTAAAGACAACGCCCTCAAACGGAAGGTCGGTGTATGCCAGCTGATCATCAATAACAGACCCGAGGCCAGTTTTATCATGACGAACGACAAGGACATCAGCGAAGTGACGGCAGAACAAGACGAGTTTCCGGATTGCCTCGGTGTATTTCGTTTTATGGAACCGCTCAAAGCCAACCAGCCTATGGGTAACAATGTCAAAGGCAGTGAACACGGTATAGTCCTGGGTCTTGGCCCAGTCGGCACCCACAACGACAGTTCCCCCGGAATACTCGAGGTCGAACCACCGTTGCACGGCACCCTCAACTGGGAGTTCTTCCCCAAAAAGGCAGTCGCGATACCCAGCGAAGACACTGCCATCGTCGATGAACTCGGCCATGTAATATTGCCGAAAAAGACGCTCTGGCAGCGAGCGACGTGCATCCTCAACCGCCTCCGCGGACACCATGCTGTTGGCTGTGGACGGTGCAGTGATGAACATCTTTGACGGTGGCTGGCCGCGCTTTATGGCCCATTCCATCTCGTCCTTGGCCTCCATACACTTGGTATGGAACCAGTTTTTACCCCTGGGGGTGGAGAAGGCTACGATAGGCCCCCTTGTGATAGATACGGTGGTCTTGGCCGAGTCATAAACCTGCCTTTGCATCTTGGCGGCCTCGTCGAGGGCGTACCCATGCACCCCCTCCCCCTCAAGGTCCTCCGGATATTTGCCCGACTTGAACTCAAGCCTCGTGTCAATGGTCGGTATGGTGATGGACAGGTCGCTCTTGTTTATGTCTGAGTATGGTTCTGGTGGCAGGATCTTTTTGCAGTATTTAAACCCGATCTTTGTCTGGGAGTAGATGGGTGCCACCCAGCGGAATAGGCCCCCGTGCATGGCCAGCACGCCCCGAGAGATGCCTACGCTGGCCCCTACCGACTTACCAAACTTCGTACCACAGGCCACCCACAGTTCCGTCAGGCCAGGAGTCACCCAGGCATTCATGATGACGTTCTGGATGTTTGAAAGCGGCTGGGGGGTCTTTATGCGGATCGTGGTCACTCGGTGGCGCTTTCTGGCTGTCTGGCTATGCCTGCCATGACAACTAGGTCTAGGGTAGTAGGCTGTCCTGGGCCTATTTGGGGGACCTTTTTTTCGAGCCTGGTAGCGGTCTGGATGATCTGCCCTTGGTCCCCAACCTGTGTCTCGAAAATGATCCCTACCCCAGATTCCCCAGTGTATTTCGCACCGTGCATCAATTCCCCTGCCAGCACGATCTTACACGCCTGGAGCGCCACCCAGTCGTCTTTTGAATACATGAGCCTCATCAACTTCTTCAGCCCCAACACTTTGGCGTCCTTGATGAGGTCTTCCTTGGTCTTAGACAGGTTCTCCAGCTTTTTCCTGACAGCCGGCTTCTCAAGTCGCCACCTGATTTGTTTTATGGTGGCCCCTGTTAAGGCTGCAAGCTGGGGGTAGGTGGTTGCAGGGAATTCATAAAGGATTTCGCATATTTTCGTATCGAGCGCGTCCAGCGTGAACTGGGCCTGAACCTTTTCGGCACGGTTTATTTTCATCCTCGGCTTGGCTGAAGTCGTCATAGCTCACCTGTGATAAAGACTTGTCTCTTTACCGTTTTACCTCAGGTAATGCTGTTTCGTAAAGACAGGGTAGCTTGATGGTTTTAATTGGGGGCCTTGGTTCCGATAGGGTGGTGGTGGACTTTGGTTTCGGCCATGAGTTTACCTCCTTGTTAGGCTGGGGGAGGGGTTTATTCTCCTCCCCCGTTTTCTTACGCTATGACCTTGATGGTTGATTTCAATTTCAGATACTCGCTCACGTTTTTAATCGCCTCAAGTATCCATGCCCGCCCATCAGATTCAAACAGCGCCACCTGGGGCAGGTCCCCGTCGCGGCCTTTGCGGATCCGAAGCAAGAAGGAGCTCTCGGGTTGCACTACCTCATGGAAGGTTCTGAATGGTTGCAGGTTTACGATGGGTGGCAGCTCCCCCTTTGTCTTAAGTACGACCCCAGCCTTTAGGGCCACGGTCTGGGTGATGCCGTCATCTGACACGTCAACAGAGTTCTGCATGGTCATGTTTCCGACTAGGCTGGCGAGCCTTGCTTTGTCGTCGGTATCGAGGAAAAACGTCTGAAGTTTTATTACAAAGTCCTCGGCCGTGAGGAACTGGCCATAGGGGAAGTTTTCAAGGTAGTCGCTGGTTGACGCCATACCGAAGACATGGCGTTGCTCGTTTTCATCGGTGGCCATATCGACCAGCTTCACACAGTCGAACCCAGCGACATGCAGCATCAGATCTTGATCTGGTTGGCTGAATGTTTTTGAAAATTCCAGTAGGCCATCGAGGGTGTGAAAATTCAGTGGTTCGGGGGTTGGGTTTTTCACCAGCTTTAGTTCGCCCTTGGTCGAGTAGACCCGCCCATTCAGCTGGATGGTTTCCGCTTGCCCAAGGTTCACGAGATACTGCAATGCTTCTTTGATCATTGGTTTTTCCTCTATTGATTAGTTGTGGTTTCCTTACGTCTCAAACGATACTTTTTATATCAAGATGACTTATTCATCTTTTTTGCCATACACCACGTTCTCACCGTTTTCGTCGCAGTCTACTATTTCGCGCTGCTCTTTGAGCGATTCGCAATACCAATCCCAATTATCAACCCCTCCGCTTTCTAGGCAGGACAGCATTTCTTCAGCATTTAAAAGGCTTATGAATCTGGCTTTATCTACGGTCACTTTACTCATTTTTTCTTACCTTTCTTCATCGTTAAATATGCACAGGGAAGGTTCTGACTTTCCCCGTATAGCTTACACAAGATGGGGCGATGCTCGTAAATCGAGCACCCTTTCCCTTTTTTATAAAAAACACAGGTGTCGGTCATTTCCCCGTCGACCACTATCACGTTCCCCGTTGGTATGGGTATCATCTCATATCTGGTGCTGATGACACCCTTTTCCATCAGGTCGATTACCTTGTCATGAGGGAAAGGCACAGGCCCGCAACACTGGCCACCGCACTCTTTACATGGCAGCGTCATACCTTACTATGCCCTTCCACCCCACGTTTTTCTGTATATGTCCATGGTTTAAACTTCAATAGATTGTCGGGGGAAAGTTCTTGTGCACTCCAATCACCACGGAACATAATGGCTCGGTCATCAATGGTAATAAATGCCGCAGGTTTTTCATGCGCAAAATTAAATTCAAGCGGATTTAGCGTTTCAGGCATACCGCCGTCTAATCGCCATTTCTCTCGTTGTTCAGCTAACCATGACATCATTTGCGATAGCATAACTTCATCCTTGCTCCGCGATGAATATATAACTAGCGTGAAATGCTTCGCTGCACGTTCTGCCCATTCAAAAAACCCTGGAACGACTGTCCCATATATTTCCCCACCCTGCCAACCTTGCTCATAACTATGAATTACTCCATCGAAGTCAATGCAAAGAGTTGGTTTAAACCCCCCAATTTCCTTCTCACCATTCAAAGTCTTTAAAGCCATATGTCTACCTTTCTTGAAAATCCCGACACGTTTTTAGGATCTGTCGTCACACCATCCATATGGGTGGCAGCTCAAACTCATCACCAGCCTTTTTCCACAGGTGAAGGCACCCAGGGTGCTTGTTGACGTATAATGATTTTTTGGGGTGAAACTGAACCACCGTTTCCTCGTCGTCCCAAAAAATGCTTTTTACCAGCGCCATTTCTTCCCAGGTTGGCGTCCTGTTATCCTGCCTTGAAACACTTACATGCTGCCAGGAACTAAGTTCACCGCTTGACATAATGAACAGCTCGCCCAGGTGAAAGGCTCCGTGCTTTGAGTCATCGTCCGAGGCAAACTGCCCACTTTTGATCCTGATCAACCGTTCGTGCTTTGGAATCTTCATTCGTAGTTCCTAGCTGCCTTATCAGCAGCACCAATAGACACAACCGACCCCTTGTTATCAAACAGGCTTGGTTGATGGATGTTGTGCGAGTATGCAACCGGCCGGCCCTTCTCCTGCCTGAAGAACATCGTTCCCGACGTCGCCTCGACTGGGGCTAGTTGCGTCTTTGCCTGAACGCAAATGATCGCCATGTTCCGCTCCTTGTTCGCCTTGATCTCGAACGTCAGAGTGACCTTACGAGCTTCGGTCGCGCTCCTGTTCTCGTCCAAGATGTTTTCAAGCACCTCCCCCATGGCATGGCCGAAAAGCTCAACGGCTGCCCCGTTGGCTATGTTGGTGAGGTCTAATTTCAAAAGTTCGTCTTTAAGGCTGCTCATTCTTCGTCCTCCTGTTTTTCTTCAAGTCCTTCGTCCCCTGTTACCTCATGCACAAAGACATCATAGTCGTGAGGCACGACAAGGATTCTGGTTTTTAAATTGTTCGCCAACCTCCAGCGCTCGATACCCGATATCAATTTACCGAGCTGAGTCTGGGATGTTTGATACCTGGGGCGCAACAGTATGATGGCTTTGTCGGCGTCATCTACTGTCAGCTTGGCCATATGCTTCCCCAGTTCAAAATGCTTGGGAACCAACGGCAATTTAGAAACTTCGGTCATATTTTATCCCTCATACACCTGTGATTCGGCAAATCTGATCGTCGCGAATCTGTTTTCTAACCCACATCAGGCATTCCTCAAGCCTTGTCAGGGCGAGGGAGCTTGCGCGGTCATGCCCCAATTCTTTCACGATAAACTCCTCAAGCTCGGTGCATATTGCCGTCGCCCGTTCCTGTTGCTGCCTAGACTTTCCATCGTATTCAATGTGGCTAAACCTCATAAAATCTCCTTTCATTGTTTATCGACCCCCGTGACAGAGCATTCAATTTGATAGGTTTCTTTACTGTCTGCATATGTTCCCCTACCACTCAACAGGTAGAATCTTTCACCGTTGGCACCCACGGCACGGATCTCCCCAAGGGGGTTCACCTCACCTTTAAAGCAGACAGGGTAACAATCTTTCGACTCATAAAAGGCCACATGAACCACCTCGCCATCAATAGCTATGTCGCCATCCCATTCGTAGCCACCGCCCTTGAAACGGCACGACAGCCGCCTCATTTTTTGTCCTTACACTCTTCCTTCAGGTCGTGGATTGACGAGGCAGCCACGGGTGCTGAGGCACTGGTACACCATCTCCCTTTGTCGTCAAAGATATGGATCTTTTTCAG
>Ga0209605_1001322_pt1 | contig 28152 bp, 23 predicted proteins | sample AD_UKC035_MetaG_FD_184408 | JGI IMG/M metagenome (GOLD analysis project Ga0209605, IMG submission 184408) | Active sludge microbial communities of municipal wastewater-treating anaerobic digesters from USA - AD_UKC035_MetaG (SPAdes) (version 2) | ecosystem: Engineered > Bioreactor > Anaerobic >...
CACCGGCACTTCCCGCGGACTCCGCCTTGGAATGCATGGATTTAATATCTTGATTTATGAAATCCCCGATGGCCTGTTTTACCAAAGCCATGTACCCATACCGGCTGACTACCCTGTGTATTTTTTTATTGGCTTGCTTCAATCAATGCCGCCAGGCCATTCCGGTCTCCCGGACTGATTCTTTCCGGACCCTGGCCACGCTTCCGGCTAAGCTCACCGTAACGTCCGGGCTGGCGCCAGCAGGAGAAGGGACCGTATATGTTCACAATGACAGCGGAAACTCTCCAGAACTTTACGAGATCAATCCGGGAGACGGCCAAATCATTCGCACCATCCGGATCAGCGGCAGGCGAAATACCGACTGGGAAGAATTGGCCTGGGACAGCAGCTTTTTGTATATCGGTGATTTTGGCAACAATTCAGGAAGGCGAAAAGACCTTGCCATTCTTAAAGTCAGCAGGGCCGAGATCGTTTTCCGCGATACCGTGTCCGCCGGCCTGATTTCATTTCACTACCCTGAACAAACCCGATTTACATGGAGCAGGGCACACGATTTTGACTGCGAAGCCATGATCGCCATAGGCGACTCTCTTTACCTGTTTACTAAAAACCGCGGAGACCTGGGAACGGATATTTACCGCTTGCCCGGGGATACAGGGACTTATGCGGCCCTGCATGTAGGACATTTTAATACCCGGGGCCTGGTCACCGCGGCCGACCTGCTGCACAGGGCAAAAAATACCCTGGTCCTGCTGGGCTATGAAACAGGTCAAAGGCAAAACAAGACCTTTCTCTGGATCGCAGAGGATATTGAGGGTACCCATTTTCTTGGAGGACGTTGGCATCGAAGGGACCTGACCTTTAATCTCCAGGCTGAGGCCATTCTATTTACCTCCGACTCCACCCTGCTGATGACCAATGAACAGGAAGGAGGGAAGGGTGGCAGAATCCATGAATTGCGCCTCAGCGCAGCCCCTCTTAACCCTATCCAGTGAACGGTCCTAACTTGTCAACTTAACCATCGTCCGGGCAAAGCCTTGTCAATTTTTCAATTCTTTGTTAAAAATTTTTTAATAAAACTGACAAATTTTCAGAGAAAAAGGATTGGCATTTCAATTGCGGGAATATTCATGTGCTAAGGCACAATCGGTTTTATAAAAGCCATTTATTAATTGTTTTAATTTATTTTTTAACCTTTAAAATCTGGTAATTATGACGCTGATCAAAAGCAATCCAATCCTTCCGGGATTTCCCAGGCTCTTTGATGATTTTTTTACCAAAGACGTTTTTGACTGGGGATTCCAGAACTATTCCTCCACCCAATCGACCCTGCCCACCGTAAACGTCATTGAAAACAATGACGCCTTTACTGTGGAGATGGCTGCTCCGGGCATGGAGAAAAAGGATTTTCAGATCGAACTGAACAACGAGACCCTGACCATTTCGTCCCAGAAAGAGGAACGCAACGAACTCAGTGAGGGCGACCGGTATACCCGCCGGGAGTTCAGTTATCAGTCTTTTGTCCGTTCATTCCACCTGCCCAAGTCCGTGGTGGACGAATCCAAAATCAAGGCGAAGTACGAGAACGGTATTCTGAGGGTTCTGATTCCCAAGCGTGAAGAAGCCAAAACGCTGCCTCCGCGCCAGATTGCCATCGCCTGAAAAAATTTGCGGCTGGCCGGAAGGCCAGCCCTTTTTCCTGTTCTTTACAGATTTCTTTTTAATAATAAGAGTTTCATTTAATCTATTCCTTGTGTCATTCAAAGACTCAAATTAAAAAGCTATGATATCCAATCCATTTCATCGAATCAAATCCATAAACAGAACCTTTGTCCTTTCCGGGATGATTGCCCTGTCCGTCACCACAGCCACCCTGCTGCTGTTTACCTGGCTCCATCCCGGTCTTGGTAAAACCATTAAAATTGAACACATCACCGGATCCTCAGCATCTCCCGCGGTATTTACCCTGGATGAAAAGGGCGAACCCCTGGTTCTGGATTTTACCAAGGTGGCTGCCCAGGTGATGGATGCGGTAGTCCATATTAAGTCAACCCAGACTGCCATACCCCCAAGCCCCCGCAATCCTTACGAGGGCGCGCCGAATCCTTATGAGGAATTTTTTAAGAATGATCCTTTCCGGGACTTTTTCAATCCGCGTTTCTTTTACCAGCAACCCGGACCGAGGAATCATAATCAGCCCCAGGTGCGGGTAGGCCAGGGCAGCGGGGTGATCATCAGTGAGGACGGATACATCGTGACCAACAATCACGTGGTTGCCGATGCGGATGACCTCGAAGTCACCCTGCACGATAACCGGACTTACAAGGCAACCGTGGTGGGGACCGACCCCACGACCGATCTTGCCCTGATTCAAATAAAGGAGAAAAACCTGCCCACTCTTGCCTTTGTCAACTCCGATGCGGTCAAAGTCGGAGAATGGGTCCTGGCGGTAGGCAATCCCTTTAACCTGACCTCCACCGTGACCGCAGGAATTGTCAGCGCAAAAGGAAGAAATATCAATATCCTGAAAGAACAGTTCGCGGTGGAAAGTTTTATCCAGACCGATGCGGCGATCAACCCGGGTAACAGCGGGGGAGCCCTGGTCAACCTCCAGGGCGGACTGGTAGGCATCAACACGGCCATCGCCAGCCCCACCGGGGCATACAGCGGTTATGGATTTGCCGTGCCGGCCAATATGGTCAGCAAAGTGGTCGAAGACCTGATCAAATACGGAGTGGTTCAAAGAGGAGTCCTTGGCGTCATGATCCGTACCGTGGACGGCAACCTGGGAAAAGAGAAAAACCTTGAAGTAACCAAGGGGGCTTATGTGGACAGCCTGATGGCCAACAGTGCCGCCGGTGAGGCGGGAATCAAACCCGGAGACGTCATTGTAGCCATAGGCTCCACGGAAATTGAGAGCTCACCCCAATTGCAGGAAGTCATTGCCCGCCATCGCCCCGGGGATAAGCTGACCCTTAAAGTCAACCGCTATGGCAAAATAAAAGAATATTCGGTGACCCTCAACAACCGCAAAGGCAATACCGACCTGGTATCCAGAGAACATAAAGAGGTATTGAGCAGGTTGGGCGCGGAATTGGAAACCCTCGATGCCAAAACGGCAGCAAAGCTGGACATCCGGGGCGGGGTGAAAGTAAAAGAATTGTACGCCGGGGCCCTGCGCAAAAACTCAAACATGCGCGAAGGATTTATCATCACCAAAGTGGACGGACAACCGGTCGCTACGGTGGATGAATTGGTAAAAGTTTTGGAGCAAAAAGAGGGAGGGGTCCTGTTGGAAGGGGTTTATGAAGACCTGCCCGGAGAATATTATTACGCCCTGGGCATGCAATGAAAGTATAGTCAAACCGATCACCATGGACCAGAAAGTCTATCTTATCCAGGTCCTCGAAACAAGTCCGGATCTGGTGAAAGTCAAATTTCCCTTCCTGGACATTCCCGTGGAGATGAATTACCGTTTTTTCAGGACCCATCTTGAGAAGGGATATTTGAAAATCCGGAAGGAAGAAGCCATTCCTCCTCCCGGCTTTTTTAATCAACAGGTAAAAGGGGCTGCCTGATTCAGGCGACCCCTTTTTTATTGGTTCGAAGTTGAACGAGGTTCCCTTCCTCCCTTCCTCCTTATTCCATACTTTGTGCAATCAAAAAATTCGCCATGCCCAGACCCTCCCCCTTAATTCTATTAATCCCTTTAATTTTTTTAATTCTTTTAATTCCTTTAATTCCTAAGGCCTCCGCCCAGGAAACCTATGGCTCCAGGCTGGGCTGGAAAGCTGATGACCGGGTAATCATCCTGCATGTGGACGACGTAGGCATGTCCTTTGAATCCAATGAAGGCGCTATCCAGGCCCTGGAACAGGGAGTGGCCAGCAGTTGGAGCATCATGATGCCTTGTCCATGGGTACCCGGGATCTTCCATTATTTAAAAGAACATCCTGAAACCGATGCAGGCCTGCACCTGACCCTGACTTCGGAATGGAAAGATTATCGGTGGGAGCCTTTGTCCGGCGCCAGGGCTGTACCCGGCCTGGTCGACTCCGAAGGGGCCATGCACTCCAGTGTAAGGGCCGTAGTCAGTCATGCAAGCCCGGAGGAAGTGGACACCGAAATCCGGGCCCAACTCGACCGATGCCGCAAGATGGGGTGGGAACCCACGCATCTCGATTCCCATATGGGCACCCTCTTTGCCCATCCGGCATTTTTAGATAAATACATCCGGCTGGGTTTGGAACAAAAAATACCCATCATGCTTCCCGCCGGTCACAATACCCTGATGAGACAAACCAATCCATTCGATGAACAAACCATGGCCTTTCTGAAAGCCACCGGAGAAAAACTCTGGAATGCCGGCCTTCCGGTGATCGACGACCTGCACAATTTCAGTTATGACTGGAAGCCTGCGGCCTCAATGAAAACCAGGGAGGAACTGCGCCGCTTCAAATCCCAAAAATACATGGAGTCCTTTGCCGGACTGAAACCAGGCATCACTTTCGTGATCATGCACTGCGCTACCGCCTCCGATATTTTTCCGCACATCAGCGACTCGGGCCCTCTCCGGCAGGCCGACCTGGAAGCCATGCTGGACCCGGTATTGAAAGATTATCTGCAAAAAGAAGGCATCCATATCACCACCTGGAGGGAGATGATGGAGAGGCGCAAGAGGATTCATTGACGGCTGGAGGATTCATCACGGCTTTCCAAGGGTGCTCCCGATTGAAGATACAACTCGGACCCAGGCCTTAACTTTACCTCATGCACGGTAAAACCCTTACCTTTTTATTACTGCTCATATCCATTGCCTGCCTGGATCTGCTGCTGACGCATTGCGGCCGGTCAGACCACAAACAGAAATTGCAAAAACAGGATACCGTCCTCCTCACCAAACACTGGGAATCGCCCATACCCCATCAGGAAATACCGGAAGGGCTCACCTCCATCAGCGCAGCCAGTTGCGGCACCTGCCATGCGGAGATCTATAAGGAGTGGCAACAATCCACCCATGCGGTGGCCTTCCAGGACCCGCAGTTTCAGGCCGAACTGAAAAAAGACAACATCATCACCTGCCTCAATTGTCATACGCCTTTGCAAAATCAGCAGGAGTTTATTGTGAGGGGATTCATCAACGGAGATTATAAAACGCCGTGGAAAGAAGTCAATCCCCATTTTGATAAAAGCCTTCAATTGGAAAGCATCACCTGTGCCACCTGCCATGTCCGCGATGGACAGGTGATTGGGGCTCTAGGTTCGGATCGGGCGCCCCACAAAACGCTCAAAGACCCCGGATTCCTTTCGGAAAAATTATGCCTGGGATGTCACAATGTGGTCGATGAAGCCAGTCCTCAACTGGTATGCACTTTTGAGACCGGGGATGAATGGAATGCCAACTGGGCAAAGCGGGAAGGTAAAAACTGCATTTCCTGCCACATGCCCTCCACCGAACGGCCCTTGTTCCCGGGCATGTCCAAACGGGCCGGCCATTTCCATCACTTTCCCGCATCAGGCATACCAAAATTCAAGGACCGCGAAGCGGGCAGGTTGGAAAGCATGGAATTCACGGAAAGCCCCGTACATCCGGGGTATTCTCCCGGCGATCTCCTGAATTACCAACTGAAAATAAAAAACAGCTTTGCCGGCCATAACGTACCCACCGGAGATCCCGAAAGATTTTTTCTTATCCGTTACCAATGGATGGATGCCTCCGGGAATATATTAAAGGAAGAGGTTCACCGGATCGGCGAAGAATGGCAATGGCACCCAGTGGCAAAAAAGATCTCGGACAACAACCTGAAACCAAAAGAAGAAAGGGTCTACCCTTTTACCCAATTGCTGGACCGTGCAGGGACTTATCGCTTCCGGGTCGAGGTGACCAAGCACCGTATGACGGAAGAAAATGCCCGGTATAACCAGATTCTGGGGGAGTATCCTTTGTCGATAGAGGTCTATTCGAAACAATATGAAATTGCTGTAGAATAAATCCCCAATGATAGGGAGGAGGAAAGGAGACGGGAGAAAAGGAGACGGGAGAAAAGGATAAACTACCTCTTCTTCACTCCCACTCCGTATGATAAGCTTTCCCGAATGGATCCTCCTTTTTCCGGTAAGTATGAGCGCCAAAAAAATCACGCTGGGCCTGGATCAGGTTTGCGGGGGAGTCGGCAGAACTGAGGCCGAGCAGGTAATTCAGTGAAGCCGAAAGACAAGGTATAGCCAGTTTTGCCTTTAAAGCCATCACAACGACTTCTTTCAAAGCCGTCCGGTGGTCCCTGACCAGGAAAAGATGAGCGGGCAGGGCCTGGCCCGCGCCCATAAGCGCCCTCGAAAGGGTTTCCATCAGGGATGAACGGATGATGCATCCATTGGTCCAGATGCGGGTGAGCTCCGGGAGCTTAAGGTCCCATCCATACTGATTTGAAGCCGCTTTTAAGACCTCAAGGCCTTGGTGGTGATTGATCCATCGGGCCAACTGGTAGGCCTCATGCAGTTGGTCTTCGGATACCTGCACCGGAGCGGAAACCGTGCCCCCCTGTTTTGCAGCCTCCGTCCGGGCTTCTTTGAAAGAAGATAAATAACGCGCAAACAGGGCTTCTCCAATGAGATTTGCAGGAACGCCCAATTGCGCCGCCGCATTCAGGCTCCAGCTACCGGTGCCTTTGCTCCCTCCTATGTCAGCAATCTCATCCAGGACCAGCCGGCCATCCTGCTTAAATCGTAGGATTTTAATGGTGATTTCGAGCAAATAACCCGCAGCATCTCCCTGGTTCCAGCGATCAAAGAGGTCCGCGATTCGCTCCGGGCTATACTGCATGCCTTCTCTCAGGATCCAATAAGCTTCAGCCAGCAATTGCATCTCTGCATATTCGATGCCGTTATGGATCATCTTGACAAAATGGCCGGATCCCCCCGGTCCGATATAGGTACAGCAGGCTTGCCCGTGCTTATCCCTCGCTGCGGCAGCCGAGAGATACGGGCTTAGTTTTTCCCAGGCCTCCCTGGAACCGCCCGGCATGATGGAAGGACCCGTGAGCGCCCCCTTTTCTCCCCCGGAAACCCCGATGCCCAGATAATGGATATCGTATGATGAAAGCATGGATATCCTGCGGTCCGTATCTTCAAAATGGGAATTACCCCCGTCCATCAGGATATCCCCCGGGGAAAGGGATGGAAGCAGTTGCTGGATTACGGCATCCACCGGGGGACCGGCAGGTACCATGAGAAATATATTCCGGGGCCTGGAAAGGGAATCCGCAAAAGCATGAAGGTCCTCAAAACCCCTGGAGGAGGCCAATTCGGGAAAAGCCGCAATGGCTTTTTCCGCCACTTTTTCTTCCTTGCCAGGTACGTATTGGTTGAACAATGCCATCCGGACCCCTTTCGAGGCCAGGTTTCGGGCCAGGCTTTTTCCCATGACACCCAGGCCAACCAGTCCGAACTCCGGTTTTTCAAGATAATCGAGGATGGCATCTACCAATTTTTCCGGCCCGGCTTCAATAGACAGGTGCATTCCGTAAGCCGGATATTCCATGGCTTCAAACTGGGACTGCAATAATCCGGCAGGCATAAAATGATCCTTCCGGGCCATCATGCGATCGTGGATCAATTCGAAATCCCCGCGCAAAACAATCCAGGAAAGGGGCGATTCCAATTGTTTTGAAAGGGCGAGCCTGTACTTTTCTTTCAGGGCCGAGCAGGCAATCACGGCTCCCTCCTGCCTGGATTGTTCCAGGATCAGGCGGTTCATGGCACCCAGCCATTCCTGCCGGTCCTCATCGCTGAGGGGGATGCCCGCTTTCATTTTAGTTTTGTTGGCCGGGGGATGAAAGTCATCTCCGTCATAAAAAGGAAGGCCCAATTTCTCCGACAAGCTTTTGCCGATCGTGGTCTTCCCGGAACCGGAAACCCCCATAATGATATGTACCCTTGCCACGGATCCTGATTTTCGGCCCAAGATAAGCACTTGGAAAAGCAGTTTCCGGATATTGGAAACTACTCCGTCCCGGACCTCCCGCAATTCCGGCATTCCACTTCAGGCAGGTGCCTTATCTTTAGCGCTTTATGAATGAATTTTTAATTCCATCCTCCCAGCCCCTGGGGCCGGTCAAAGCGGGCCACCTGGCCTGGAGAAGCCCTTCCAACATAGCCATCGTAAAATACTGGGGAAAATTCGGACGCCAGATACCCGCAAACCCCAGCCTGAGCATGACCCTGGAGGATTCATTCACCGAAACGCATTTGTTTTATAAACCTGCGGGCAGTGGGGAAGATCCCATCCGGTACTTTTTCAACAACGAACGGAGCCCTTCCTTTGAAGACCGGGTCGTACATTTTATAGAAGGGGTCAGGGAATATTTCCCGTTCATTGAAAAGCTGGAGCTGGAGTTTCATTCCAAAAACTCATTTCCCCATTCGGCCGGCCTGGCTTCTTCTGCCTCGAGCATGAGTTCCATCGCCCTTTGCCTGGTCAGTCTTGAACAAGATCTCTACAAACGGTTCAGTGACAAGCAGTTTTTCCTGAAAGCCTCCTTTATCGCCCGCATGGCTTCAGGCAGCGCCTGCCGCTCGGTATACCCCTGTTTTGCCGCCTGGGGGCGATCGGACGGTATACCCGACAGCACCGACGCCTATGCCATCGCCTGTGAACGGTTTGACCCGGTGTTTGCCACTTTCCATGACGATATCGTCATTGTCAGCAGCGATGAAAAGGCCATCAGCAGTTCCTCCGGTCACGCCCTGATGAATGAACATCCCTTTGCGGAAAGCCGGTATGCCCAGGCCAAAGCGAATGCCCGCGAATTGTTCCAGGTATTAAAAAACGGGGACTTGAAAAGGTTTGGGGAAATCGCCGAAACCGAAGCCATGACCATTCATGCCCTGATGATGAGTTCCAGTCCGGGTTATACTTTATTGCTGCCCAATACCCTGAGCATCCTGCATAAAGTGAGGGTCTTCCGGAAAGAGACCGGCCTGCCTGTATATTTTTCACTCGATGCGGGCCCTAATCCTCACATTCTTTATCCCGCCCATATCAAAGATTCGGTAAGTGCCTTTATTCGCACCGATATCCAGCCTCTGGCTGAAAACGGAGTGATCATTCACGATCATTGCGGGATGGGGCCGGTGCAGCTGCAGTAGTCAGTAATCAGGTGCCAGTATTCAGTAGTAAAAAGCGACTGACTACTGATTACAGATCGCTTCATACAAATACGTCCTGATCAGGTCCTGATCTATCTCCTGGGTGTGTACAAAATCACGCCAGCTGACCTGTTTTCGGTTTCCTTTATCCAGATATCCCATTTCATCCTGAAGCAAATGTCCGTAAGAAAAACCCAGGCGGACCCCTTCATAGGTTTTTTTCTTTCCCCATAGGATGGATGCCGGCCAGATAAAACAAATGTCCTTTTTCATCCGGTAAAAAGGAACATTAAAGGAAAGCCTTTCCTCAATGCCGGGTAAGGTGTCGAGGATGAGCTTTCTCAACACATCCACTATGACTCTTTCTTCAGCCGGTAAATATTCCAGGAATTCTCCCACCGAACGAAAGGAGACGTTCTGCATCTTATTTTTCCTTTCCATGGGGACTGTAAAAATAAAAGAAAGGAAAAATAAGGGGTAGTAAAATAAATTTTCCATCAATGGATAAAAAACCATCATTCGGGAGATAAGGATCCGTAAGCTAAGCAGGAAAAGGGCGGAGGTAACCTTTGCATAAGGCAGAATTCAGCATCTACCGTCGGTTGTCAACTGCCAGACATCAGCCTTCGGAATGATCTTCGAAATAATTCAGTAAGGTGAAAGCCCCAGCTTCTCCCAGAATTTGGCTATAAGTGATTGCTGATTGCGATTGCTCAAAAGAATAGAGCATTACTGAACAACAACTTCCCATTCTCCCAGAATCCCCGGAACAGGGGATTGTCCACCATATAAACAATCCGGCCCCTGCCCATTGCCTCCACACTGACTACGGTGGTTTCCTTGAGCTTATCCCTCAGGCGGCTGCCGATGAATCCCGATTGTTTCCAGTCCTTTTCCAGGTAGATCACGTTTTTTCCTCCTTTGATGAGGGGGAATTTTAAGTCCTCCGTCTTCAGGGTGAAATAGGAACGGCCTAAACCAAATGCCATGGGATGGGAGGTATCCAGGCTGGTCTTGAGAATAGCCCCGGGAATAAAATCCATCAGGCCGTCTCGTTCTTCCTGGTCCAATGGAAATTTTCGCCGATCCAGGTCTTGTTTTTCTTTTTCCTTTTCAGCTTCCTTTTTGGCGTCTTCCGATTCATAGGATTTCAGGGCGAACCCTTCTTTATCCGCAAACGCGTTCAGGGCCGAGCCCAAGGCAATGAGGTTGCCCCCTTCCGACACCCAGGACTTGAGCTTTTCCGAAATGGTAAACCGGCCGTCAGGCAGGATAATGGTATTGAATTCACGAAGGTCTACCGAACCCAGTTGCCGGCTGTCCACAAGATCAACCGGATATTGCAGATTTTCTTCAAAAAAATACCAGGTCGCTCCATAGGACAGGGATGAACTTTCCTCCCCACCGAGGACCAGCACTTTGGGGATCCGGGCCAGTTCCATATAGGACGATCCCAGGTCATAGCCCTGGTCTGAAAACCCGGTACTGACCTGGGTGAGGCTTTTATGATGTGTCCTCGCCGCGTCCTGGATGATTTTGTGAAAAGCTTCCGTCTTGCGGTTGTCCGCCGCTGTGACGATCAGGCTGCCTCGCTGAAAGTTTTTGCCTTCCAATTTAAAATCGCGCGTCGCAAACCTTGAACGAATACCCAGATCGGAGAGCGCAGCCAGGAACCGGGCATCCTCAAATGAATTCCAGGTGGCTATATAGGCATAAGCGGACGGCGCATACACGGCTTTACTGCCATTGGGTTCAAACGGCTTGTCCGGATTAATCCTTTCGGCGGTGGCATAGGTTTCCAGGGCATAGGCATGAGGCAGGGACCAGGCGGTGATGTCATAAGTGGCGGAATCCTCCAGGTGACTTTCAGGGTCAAGGAGGACCTGGAGCAGAACGGATTTGGGCTGATGGGTACTGATCAGAAGGTCCGAAGATTCCACCGAAACCGGCTCTTCCTTTCCATTCTCATAATTATAAGCGGTTACTTTTCTCTGGCGGTCCGTCCTCCCGTAACGGATCTGGTTTTTATCCAGGAGGGAACAGAAAGACCGAAGTTTTCCAGGATCGTTGGACCCTTTGACGATATAGGTTTTATAACGGCCCTGTGGGTTGTGGTTGTTCCGGTCAAAATATTCCTGGAACTGATCCAGGAGCTTTGCCGCATTTTTACTGCTCACCTCAATCGTGGAGAGGGAGGCTGTACGGTGATGCTGGATGCGGTCGGACAGGGTGAGGGTATCGCCGTTTTCGGTCAGTATGGCCCTGCCCGCTCCGATACCGCCCTGCTCATAGGTCATGCCGATCGCTCCGGAATAGGTGGGATAAGTATCCCCGTAACTGGGATAAAACAGGTCGAATACCTCACGGGTAAAATAGAGCCAGCCGTTTTGATCAAAATGCCGGGCATTGTTTTTGCCGATTTCGGTCTGGAATGAAGCCTGAAATGGGGTGATGTATTGGTGATAGGGTTTGGCCGCCGGAGCGAAATAATATGGCGAATTGTTGCCCATTTCGTGGATATCGGTGTGGACCTGCGGCATCCATTCATTGTAAATTTTCAGGCGCTGACGGCTTTCCGCCTGGGTTTGCCAGGCCCAGTCGCGGTTGAGGTCAAACAAATAATGATTGGACCGGCCTCCGGGCCAGGGCTCCCGGTGTTCCCGGTTTGCCCGCATGGGGCTGACTCTTTCATTGGCCGCGTTGTAATACCATTGGGTATAACGGCTGTATCCATCCGGATTTACGGAAGGATCGATGACCACCACGGTATTTTTCAACCATTCCCGGGCATCTCCATGGTCCGGATTGACCAGGTCGTAGAGGACCTGCATGCTGCTTTCGGATCCGGCGCTTTCATTGCCGTGCACGGAATAAGAAAACCAGACAAACACCGTTTTATCACTTTTATCGGGATTGCCCGGTAAAAGCCCGGTACGCCTGAGGTTGTTGACCCGGAGGTCTTCGAGGCGCTGGATATTGGCTTCGGAGGATACGAAGGCCAGGAGCAGGGGACGGTGTTCGTAGGTTTCCCCATACTGGACCAGTTTGACTTGTTTGCTTTTTTCCGCTACCATTTTGAAATAATCCACCAGATGGGCATGGTGGGTAAACATTTTGGTATAGGGGGAGGGCAGGAATTCCGAAGGAGAAGGAATTTTTTGAGCAACTGCGGAACATGCCAAAAAAACAAAAAGAAAAAAAAGGACCGGTTTCATGGCTGCAAGATAGTGGATGAAGCCGAATTGAATTCCACGGGGGTGAATTCACGGAAGAATCTTCCCTCCGAATGACATGAGCTGCTTTACGCTTAGCAGTTATGCATCCGGTTGTTTCGTTCCACAGAACAATAGGCGGACAAATACCGTTATGAGGAAGTGAAACATTCGAACATGGGGAAGGCAGGACCGTTCATTTATCTTTTTTTGACCGGGATGTTTATGGTTTCCTGTCGGACCCCACTGGAAAGGGAACCCGGTTCGGAAACAAAAATCATCGAGACCTCAGGCGCGAAGCTTGTCAAATCCGGTCCCCTGTATGGTATCCGGGTATCGCGGGACATTCCCGTCAAGAATTATTTCCGCACCCTGGACAGCATCGTATCGGAATACCGGTCCAGGGTCCCCTATGCCCTGTCTGAACACCTCCTGGTGCATGCCAATCCCTGGATCATCGACAGCCTTCAAACCACCGATTATTATCATCAAAAGCAAAGGGGGATTTTTGTTTACGATCAAAGGCAACTGACGGTGCTCCATGAGGGAGACAGCCTCTTTATCCCGGATTCCGCAACCGCGGCCCTCATCCAGAACCGGCTCAACCAAAATTGGATAGATATCAATATCCCCGAATTCAGCCTTCGGCTGTATGAAAAAGATCAAGTCATTCATTGCATGAATATCCGCGTTGGGCAAAATACCCAACGATATCAGGCGGTCCCCGGGCGGTTTGAAGACCTCAGGACCGTTCCCGGAGAGGGCAGGATCGTACGCATCAACCGCGAGCCAACCGTATTTTTTGACCCGCACACAGGCATTAAACAGACCCATACCACCCGCGACGATGGCAAATCCACCCTGATGCCCCTGATCCCCTGGCTCGAACCCGAAATAAACGGTCAAAGGCCCGGCCAACTGCTACACCCCACCACCAATCCCAAAACCCTGGGAAAAGCCTATTCCAATGGATGCATCGCCTTTTCTGAGGGTGAAGCATGGTTATTATACTACCACGCCCCTGTCGGAACAAGGATAGTGGTGCGGTACGATTTGAAAATCGTCAACGACGGCGGGGACACCGTCATCCTGCCGGATATTTATAATTTTTTCAATTGAGCATCAATCCTCAACCCTCACCCCTCAATCCTCACCCCTCAACCCTCTAACCTGCATACCCCCAATCCTTCATGATCCGGAGATCTTCTTTCATGGAGTCCAGGGGCGCCATGCCCTGATAAGCTTCCTGTTCGATGATCAGGTATTTGGTACCCCCTTTACGGAGGGCATATTTGAGGACCTTCTTTACGTCGATCAAGCCTTTGCCGAGAACGGTACTTTCGTAATGTGCCAGGCCGTCGGTACTTGCTTTGATCACATCCTTGACGTGCATGAGTTCAAACCGGCCGGGATATTGTTTGAGCAATTCCATGGCCCTTCCGCCGCCTCCGTACATGTTACCGATGTCCAGCTGCTGAGCGACCAGGCCGGGGTCGGTGTTTTCCATGATGATATCCATGATCCGCTGGCTGGTGAGTTTGATGCTGAATTCAAAATCATGGTTGTGGTAGCCGTACCGGATGCCCTGGCTTTTGCAATAGGCTCCGGCGGCATTGAAACCTTCCATAAAACGTTTGAGGTCGTCAAAGTTTTTTCTCAGGCTGATGTCCAGCCATGGACTGATGACATATTCCTGGCCCGCGAGTACTGCATCTTCCACGACGGTCTTCCAGGCATCGGTGAGCTGCTTGCTCTCCATATTGTAGTGCATGGAGGCAAAGGTGGTATGGCCGCTTTTCATGGTCAGGCCCGCATCGCCCAGAATTTTTTTCCATTCGGCGGGGGAATACCCGTAATATTTTCGGGTTTGCCCGTTGTAACCGGCGTGCTCGCAGTCACGGTAACCCATTTTGCCAAGCGCCTGGACGGTCGCTACCGGATTGTTTTTCATTTCATCCCTCACCGAATACAATTGAAGGCCAAGGCGGGAGGTCTTTTTTGCGTCTTCCGTCAATCCGTAAGGAAATGCACCCAGTGCCAGGGTTCCTAAAGACGTGTGTTTGAGAAATTCTCGTCTGAACATATAGGATTTTTTTGCTTGAAAAATAAAATTAGTCAATAATCCGGAGTTAAACGCCGGAAGCAGGTAAAACAGCTACCTTTCATTAAGGATATTTCAAAGGCAGATCCGTGTCGTATTTGAATCTTTTTCCCAACTCTTTCTATTTTTAAAGAAAAATATTTTATGGCCAAATCAATAGACAAGGCTGCCGGCGGCGACCCGGTCGCGAACGCTACGGCTACCCAACTTGCCAATATTGAAAAATCCACCGGCAAGAACCTGGAGGAGTGGACCCGGATCATCCTTTCCAGCGGCCTGAGCAAGCATGGTGAACTGGTGAGCCTGCTCAAAGAAAAGCACGGGCTCACCCATGGCAATGCCAATGTGCTGGTCCATGTTGCCAAACAAAGCCATGCTGGCGCCGAAGGGAACGATACCGACTGGATTTCCGAACAATACAAAGGCAAGGAGAACCTCAAACCCTGGTACGATAAAATCATGACCGCCATCGGCCAATTTGGAACGGATATCGAAACCGCCCCTAAAAAAACCTATGTGAGCCTGCGTCGGAAAAAACAGTTTGCCCTGATCCAGCCCTCTACCAAGGACCGGCTCGACGTAGGACTTAATATTAAAGGGATAGCCCCGGCCGGCCTGGCGACGGCGGCGGGAAGCTGGAACAGCATGTGCACCCACCGGATCAAGGTGGAGGATGAAAAAATGATCAATCAGGAGCTTATAGACTGGCTCAAAAAGGCTTATGATCAGGGATGATGAGGAGGCCCCCCTCAATCCTCAATCCTCAATCCTCTCTCCTCACTCCTCAATCCTCTCTTATCCCCGGGACCTCAATCCCTTTTCCCCCTTATCTTTGCAACAACAGGTGCGCTTCTTCAGGTTCATATCATCCATATCCCTGGCCTTTTTACTGGCCCTGCCTCCCGTTTTAAACACGGCGCATGAATGGTTTCATTTGCAGGAAAACCACTGCCACGACACTTCCAGCCTCCACCTGCACAGCGTCCAGCATCATTGTGATCTGTGCGATGCATTCACCGCCCAGGTTTTTATAGCGCCTTCCTGCAAGGTCCAGAAAAATGTTCGGCAGGAATTCCAGGATAAGCTGCCGGAGTATTCGGGTTTAGCGCACAGAAGGACTGTATCTGCCACCCTGCTCAGGGGCCCTCCAGGAATTTGTTGATCGTAGCGCCGGTTTAAGGCATCGATCTGAAAGGTTTCGCACGATGTCTTTATATCAGGCGCGTGATGTGTTCCGGTTTCCCGGGTTTTCTATTTACCCTGATTTTAATTTCATTTTATGTTTAAACTGCTTCCGGCTTATCTTCTCATTTCAGCATTGATTTTTTCTCATTGCCGGCTGGATGACCCCCAGATCCCCAATGAAGAAGAATTGATCACCACCCTGAGATATACCCTCACACCGGTTAACGGAGGAAATAGCGCCGTCTTCACTTTTCAGGATTATGATGGAGAAGGCGGAGAAGATCCCCTGATTTCGGGAGGTGTCCTCACGGCCAATACGGAATACACCGGCTCCCTGGAAATCCTCAATGAAATTTCCTTTCCCCTGGTCGACATCGGACAGGAGATCCAAACCGAGGATACCGAACACCAGTTTTTTCTCGCCACTTCAGGCGGACTGTTGGCAAACGTCGAGTATGCCGATACCGACTCCAACGGCCATCCGGTAGGACTTATCACCAAATTGATCACCCGGTCTGTTTCTTCAGGTAATCTGACCATTACCCTCAGGCATGAGCCCGACAAAACTGCTCCCGGAGTCTCCAAGGGGGACCTTTCGCAGGCGGGAGGAGAGACAGACCTTGAAATTGTATTCGATGTCCAGATACAATGATCTTCGTCGAAAACCGGTTGTCCATATGCTCCGGCAAATCACTTCAATTCTTCTCCTGGTCCTGATTCCGTTAATCGGGCAAAGTCAAGGCTGCCGGTTGGTGATCCAAGGCACTATTGTCGATGAGAGCACCGGAATACCCCTGGAGTACGCGGCCGTTTACCTCCAGGAAACCAGGCAGGGAGTTGCAGCCGACAGCCTCGGTCAATTTATGTTTCAGGGCATTTGTCCCGGATTTTACCATTTGCAGATCAGCCACATCGGGTGTGAGAATCAAAACCTGTATTTGCGGGTGGACCGGGATACCAGTTTATTCATTCACCTGCATCACCATGCAGAACTGCTCAATGAAATCGCGGTTCACGGTTCCCGGGAAGACAATTCCACCCAAATGGCCAACTCGATCGCCAGAACGGAGATCGCCAGGGAATCAAATAAAAACCTCGCGGACCTGCTGGAAAAAATAGCCGGAGTCTCCGTCATCCGGAACGGAAGCGGCATTTCCAAACCGGTGATCCATGGGCTGCATGGCAACCGCATCACCATGATCAACAACGGCCTGGTCCAGGCCGGGCAGCAATGGGGGAACGACCATGCCCCGGAAATCGATCCCTTTCTCACCGATCATCTGACGGTAGTGAAAGGCGTGAGCTCCCTCGCCTACGGTGGAAACGGGCTGGGAGGAGTGGTACTGGCTGAAAGTAACCCCATCGAGGCAGATCCCCATCTTCACGGCCAGTTGAATTATATTTTTCAAAGCAACGGCCGGGGGCATACCGTCAACGCCCGTTTGCAACAAAACCGGCCCTGGGCCGCCTGGATGTTGAGCGGCACTTTTAAAAGGCAGGGGGACCAGCGGGCACCGGATTATTTTTTGACCAATACCGGGAAAAAGGAAAACAATCTGGGCATCCAATTCGAAAAAAAATTCGGGTCCCGCTGGGCCAGCCGTTTGTACTACAGCCTGTTTGATACGGAGATCGGGATACTCCGGGGATCGCATATCGGAAACCTGTCGGACCTGGAAGAGGCCATCACGCGGCCGGTGCCTTTTTATACCCGGGATGCCTTTTCATACGGGATCGGGTCCCCGCGGCAAGCAGTGGTTCACCACCTGCTCAAACTGGAAAACAAATGGTTGATCAACGAAAAAAACATCCTCTCCATTCATTACGGGGGCCAAATCAATCAACGCAGGGAATTTGACGTCCGGCGAAGCGGGCGCTCCGACCTGCCTGCCCTGAGCCTCAGGCAATACAGCCATTTTGTGGAAGGAATCTATCATGTCACTCCCCGTCCGGGCGTACTGATCAAGAGCGGTCTTCAATATCAATATGCCTATAACACCAATCAGCCGGGTACCGGTGTCCTGCCCTTGATCCCGGATTACCAGGCCCTGACCGGATCGGCTTTCGGGATTTATCAGCGCAGCTTCGAAAAAGGGCAGTGGGAAATGGGAGTCCGCTATGACCTCAGGCATCTGGCGGCCGCTACCATTTCCCGGGAGCTTCCCAGGAGGATCGTCCGATTTAATAATAATTTCAACAACATCAATGTTTCCTTTGGCGGAAAATACCAATTGAATGAGGTGCTCAGCCTGACCACCAACCTGGGATATGTCCTTAGGTCCCCAGAGGTAAATGAATTGTACAGCTTCGGATTGCACCAGGGGGTGAGCGGGCTGGAAGAAGGCAATCCCCGGCTTAAACAGGAAAAGTCCTTTAAATGGATCGTCGGGCTTGACGGCGCGGTGAACCATAAATTTTTTATCCAGGCCCTGGGATACCTGCAGCCCATTTGGGATTATATCTATTTGCAACCGCTCAACGAATTCCGGTTGACCATCCGCGGGGCTTTTCCGGTATATCAATACATGCAAACCCACGCCCTCCTCTATGGATCGGACCTGCTGGTTTCCTACGAATGGAACAAAAGTGTCAAATGGACTTCCAGGGCTTCCCTTGTCATTGGCCAGGACCAGAGCCGCGGACTTCCCCTGGTTTACATGCCCGCCCAGAGCCTTCAATCAGACCTGACTTATTCTTTTGGCGATCGCAAAAGATGGTCGGGTACTTATTTGGGCGCCCACGGGAAATTCGTGTTCAGGCAAAACCGGCTGGAACCCGGACAGGACTTCCTGCTGCCTCCGTATGGATATTCCCTGTTTTCATTGGAAGGAGGCAGCAGTTACGCGGTGGGGAAGTCCCGGTTGAAATTTTCACTGCTGGTGGACAATTTATTCAACACCCCATACCGGGATTATCTGAACCGCCTGCGGTATTATGCCGATGAAACCGGATTCAATGCCAGTTTCAGGTTAAATTATTCTTTTTAAAATAAAATTGATTTTAGCGGATTGTCCATACCTCGCGACGCATGACTCGCAGCCATTTTATACCTTTCCCCCATGAAATTAAAGCTCCCGATTATTGTAATCATGAACCTGGTTGTTATTTCCGGAATGTTTTCCCAATCCCTGCCGGCTTACCAGTTGTTTACGGGGAAAGGGAAAAAACTGAAGTATGCCCAACTTCTCAAAAGAACGGCCGGCAAAGACCTTGTCCTTTTTGGAGAAGAACATAATAATCCGATCGCACACTGGCTTCAACTCAGGCTGACCCGGGATTGCAGCAAACAACAGCCCTTGGTGCTGGGAGCGGAAATGATCGAACGGGACAACCAGGATGAACTCGAAGCTTATCTTCAGGGAACGATTACGGCAAAACAACTGGATTCCACCGCCCGGCTCTGGTCCAATTATAAAACGGATTATGCCCCGCTGGTGAATTTTGCCAAACAAAACAAGATCCCATTTATCGGGACCAATATCCCGCGGCGTTTTGCCTCCCTGGTTGCAAAAAACGGATTTGAAGCCCTGGATACCCTGTCGGACCTGGAAAAATCCTGGATCGCCCCGCTTCCCGTCAAATACGATGCCGAACTCCCCGGTTATAAAAACATGCTGACTATAATGGCCGGCCACGGCGGACCCAACCTACCCAAAGCCCAGGCCATCAAAGACGCGACCATGGCTCATTTTATACTTCAAAACCTAAATCCGGAGACTCTTTTCATCCATTATCATGGAAGTTACCATTCGGAAAATTATGAAGGGATCCTTTGGTATCTCCTCCAGGAAAAACCCCAATTAAAATATCTTACCATAGCCACCGTCTCCCAAACTTCACTCCAAAGACTGGATCCCGGCAACCTGGGGAAGGCCGATGTGATCCTGGCCGTAGATGCGGACATGACGAAAACCTATTGACCAAGGCAAGGTTGAGTCGTGAACTGTGAACTTGCTCACTGACTATTGACCATTGACCCTTGACTATTGACTATTGACTATTGCTTACTCAATAGCCGCCGGATTCACGCAATGCGGGATCACCCCCGATTTAATGTATGAAATGATATTTTCCGCAGCCAGCTTCGACATGCCATCCCGGGCTTCGACCGTAGCGGACCCGATATGAGGGAGGATGGCCACGTTTTCCATCTGCAACAAAGGGTTGTCTTTGTCCATGGGCTCCGGATTGGTTACATCCAGGCCGGCTCCCCAGATCACCTTATTTTGCAGGGCTTCGTAAAGATCTTCTTCATGGTGTATTCCTCCCCTGGCGGTATTGATGAAGATGGACGTGGGTTTCATTTTTGAAAAGACCTGCCGGTCGAACAAGCCGCGGGTTTCATCGCTCAGCACACTGTGGACGGACAGGACATCACTTTGGGCCAACAATTCATCGAAACTTACTTTCCGGGCATTGAATTGTTTTTCCGCCAGCTCGTTGGAAGTGCGGTTGTAATAAATGACTTTCATTCCAAAGGCCCCTTGGCAACGTTGGGCCATGACCATGCCAATGGAGCCCAGCCCAAAGATTCCCAGGGTCTTGCCGGCCAGCTCCTGACCCAGATGGGAAGTTGGTTTAAAGGAGCCCCAGCCACCGGCAAGGATCATTTTATGATTAAAAAAGAATTTCCGGGATACCGCGATCATCAGGCCAAAGGCGATATCTGCCGTGGCTTCACTGAGGACATCGGGCGTGTTTCCTACCGGGATGCCCAGGCGGGTGGCTTCGGGGATATGGATATTGTCATAACCCACTGCGAATTGGGAGATCATTTTCAGGTGCCTGCATTCATTCAGAAAATAGGGATCGATCTTATTCTCCCCCAGGCTGAGTAAAATGTCGGCCTGTTTGGCCTCCTGGATCAGCTCGTCCTGTTGCATGGGTCTTTCCTCCGGCCAGATCTTCACTTCAAAGCCTTCCTTCCGAAGGAGGTCAGGACCCAAAGAAGGAATTTTCCTGCTGACAAATACCTTTAGTTTTGAATTCATAAGCCGACTTTCCGGCAATAATAAATATAAATTCAAGGATGACCGGGTATCCGGGGAGAAAAGTTGAAAGGGTATTGGAAAATTACAGAATCGTTCAAACAATCCCTGGTTATCTTTACGATTCAAGTTTTTACAGCATGAGGTCCGGCAATCGATACGAACAGGGTTTGTGGGTATTTTTTTTTGTGGCCCTTGGATTGACCTCCTGCCGGAATAAAGAAACCACGGTCGTCTGGAACCAGGGCTTCCCGGTCATCGGTTCACAGTCCTCACCCCGGGCCGCCGATCTCAACGGAGACGGGACCGACGATCTGGTGCTGGGGGCCTGTAAAAACGAATATCAATCCACGGATTACGGGGTCATCGCCCTGGACGGAAAGTCCGGGGAGATGATTTGGCATACGGACTCCAGGGACCAGGTGTACGGATCAGCCACCCTGGTCGATGTCAACGGCGACAGCACCCTGGACGTGATCATCGGAGGCAGATGGGCCTATCTGCGTGCCCTGAACGGCAGGACGGGCGAAACGTTCTGGAATTACAGTCCGCCGGACACCAACGATCCGGTGCTCAAATATGCCCGATTCAATTTTTTCAACAGCGTCCTCGTGCCCGATCAGAGCGGAGATGGCCTCCGGGATCTCCTCATTCAGAATGGGGGCAACCATGCAGCCAAACCCCAGAGTTTCTCCGACCGTTTTCCAGGAGTCCTGATGCTTATGGACAGCCGCACCGGCACCATTCTGGCCGCCGATACCATGCCCGATGGACAGGAATCCTATATGTCGCCCCTTTATTTCGAGCAACCGGACGGGAATCAGTATATCGTATTTGGTTCAGGGGGAGAAACAGCCAGCGGGTCGTTATACATTGGGCTTTTGTCAGATCTTAAGAATAAAAACCTGGTCCATGCACGTGCAGTAGCGACGGATACCTCCCACCATGGTTTTATTGCTCCACCGGTCCTGGCCGATCTCAACAAGGATGGATTTCTGGATCTGGTCGCCATTTCCCACAGCAGCAGGATTTTTGCCGTGGATGGGAAAACCATGGAACCCTTATGGAACCGGCATATCCCCGGTACAGAATCCAGCAATAGCCTTGCCGTGGGCCAATTCACCGGAGATGCAACACCCGACCTGTTTACCGTTGTTAGCAAAGGGGAATGGCCCAACAGCCGGGGGTCCCTCCAGATCCTGCTTGATGGCAAGGACGGAAGCATTGCTTACCTGGATTCACAGGGATGCGCGGGATTTTCTTCCCCCGTGGTATATGACCTCAACGGAGATGGCGTCGAGGAGGCCATTCTCAGCATTAATCTTTACGATTGCTCCAGGGGTTATACTGCCGTATCCAGGCTGGAAATTCAGAACCGGCTCATCGCTATTGATTTTAAACGGAGGCGCATCATTCCGATCGATCAGGCCCAAAACATGAAAAATATTTTTTCGACCCCCTGGATTGGAGACCTCGACCGCGATGGCTACCTGGATATCGTTCATTCCCAGTTTTTCAGCCCCAATTACGACCTCCTGGTCTTCCTGGGAATGCAGATCAAACGAATATCCACTTCCATCCGGTACAAACAACCGGCAAAATGGGGCGGATATATGGGATCAAATGGGGATGGAATTTATAGGGATCAGGGATCAGTAGTCAATAGTCAATAGTCAATAGTCAATAGTCAGTAGTCAGGAATCACATTCCTCACTCCTCACTCCTCACTCCTCAACCCTCACTCCTCAACCCTCATTCAGGCATAAGCCCTTTCATTGATCTTCTCCATATAATTGGTAAAAGCGCGGTTAGCGACTTTATTGCCACCCGGCGTCGGGTAATTTCCTGAGAAATACCAGTCACCGGTATGGTTCGGGCAGGCCGCATGAAGGCCTTCAAGGCTTTGATAGATGACTTCTATTTCCACGTCCAGGTCGGCCGGCTTGACAATGCGGGCGATTTCTTCGGAGATTTCTTCGGGTGTAAATTCGCGGTAGAGCGCCTGCACTTCATTGACAACTTCTTCCTTGGGCAGTTTTTCCTGCATTTTGCATCTCTGGTAGGTCTCCTCCAGCAGGTATTCTTTTTTATTTTTTTTCAACAGTTCCACCAGCGCCTGGAAGGCAACGAATTCCGACATTTTGGACATATCGATGCCATAACAATCGGGATACCGGATCTGCGGGCAGGAAGAGATGATGATGATTTTTTTCGGTTTCAGCCGGGCCAGGTTACGCAGGATGCTGTTGCGCAGGGTGGTACCCCGGACAATGCTGTCGTCTATCAGCACCAGGGTGTCCACCTGGTTGCGGACGATGCCGTAGGTCACATCGTACACGTAAGAGACCATCTCGGCGCGGATCTCCTCATCGGCAATAAAGGTGCGCAACTTTTCGTCCTTGACCACCAGTTTTTCTATCCTTGGCCGCCAATTCATGATCTCATTGATCTTTTGTTCCGTGAGCCGGTCTTTATGGTCGAGCAGGCTCTTTCTTTTATAGTCGTCGATATTTTTCTGCAGGCCTTCGATAAATCCGAAAAAAGCGGATTCCGAGGTATTGGGAACATAGGAAAAAACGGTATTCTCAAAATCGTAATGAACCGATTTCAAAACCGGTTCGACCAGTTGTTCTCCGAGCTTTTTCCGTTCAAGATAAATATCGCGGTCTGTGCCCCTTGAAAAATAAATGCGCTCAAAGGAACAGGCTTTGCGTTCGGCCGGTTGATCGACAAAGGGAACTTCCGCCACGGTGCCGTTCCTTTTAATGATCAGGGCATGCCCAGGCAGAAGTTCTTTGACGTATTTGACCGATACCGTGAGCGCAGTCTGGATGGCCGGCCTTTCGGATGCCATCGCTACGACCTCATCGTCTTCATACCAGTATGCCGGCCGGATGCCGTTGGGGTCCCGGATTACAAAGGCATCCCCGTGACCAATGAGGCCTCCCATGACATAACCCCCGTCGAATTTTTTACAGGCTCGCTTCAGCAGCCGCTGGATATCCAGATTTTCAAAAATGAACTGGTTGATCTCCTCATTGGTGTACCCGTCCGGTTTGTACCAGTTAAACAGGCGTTGCACCTCATCGTCCAGGAAATGGCCGATTTTCTCCAGGATGGTCACCGTGTCTGATTTTTCCTTGGGGTACTGGCCAAAAGAGATCAGTTCGGCAAACAATTCTTCCACATTGGTCAGGTTGAAATTGCCTGCGAGCACCAGGTTGCGGCTGATCCAGTTGTTTTGACGCAGAAAGGGATGAACCGTTTCGATGGTATTGGCTCCATGGGTGCCGTAACGAAGATGGCCCATGAGCAGTTCACCGGTATAGGGCATGTTTTCCTTGAGCCAATGCGGATCGTCGAGCAGGGAGGGTTTAAGTCCCCGGAAATTGTTGAACACGTCATGGAAAAGGTCGGTCAGGTAGTTGACGCTGTTGCTTCTTTTCCGGCTGATGTATCTTTTTCCGGGTTCGGCATCCAGCTTGATGGTTACGAGGCCTGCCCCATCCTGTCCCCGGTTGCGCATCTTCTGCATGAGAAGCTGTAACCGGTAAAGGCCATACAGGGCCGTACCATACTTTTCATGGTAATATTCGAGTGGTTTTTTGAGTCGAAGGACGGCGAGGCCGCATTCGTGTTTGATCGAGTCACTCATTAGCCCGGGTTGGAGACTGCAAAGTTAAAGATATATATTGGCGATATGCCGACTTTCCGGTTTTATTTTACCCGCTTTCGTTTGCAAAAGATTAACTTAAAAAACGTTTGCCGTAAAACCCCTCTATTAAAATTTTAACCTACTTGATTTCGCATTTAAATACCCGGGTGGTAGTTTGGACTGTTCAAGCGCCTTATAAACAAATGATATTCAAATACATAAAGGCTTATTGGATTCCGGAGGAATCCGGCCATGGCTGCTAGCGGACCCGGCCAGACCCTTTACACATTGTTTAAGGAGATTAAATAATATTCAAACCATCATCACAGGCCATTCAGGCTAAAATCCAAGGGTAAATGCCCTATGCACTCGCCGGTGGTTACTACGCCAGGAATTTTACTTTTTACATGGCACTATAAACCAATATTCAATTTTCACATTATTCTGCTCACAGGTCCAGCTGGCCCCCAGTTCTTCCCAGGGTCTCCTCGAGCAGTCCGGGCCACAACGGGTGGCCAGCCAGATTTTGGTCGCTTCATTTCTCGCCCTTTCCAGGTAAGGACCATAGTTTCCGACCGTCTGGCAGGAAATCACATCATCGATCAGGTTGATCCGGTAGATATATTCTTTGGGGCAGGGTTTGCCGGCTTGATCGGACTTAATCTGTAAAAACAAGTCCTCATGAGGCCGGACCTCGAAAGGCACCGGCAAGCTGTCCAGGAATGCCGTGTCCATCCTGGGAGTCACCAATTCTTCCAATCCATCGGCAGGTAATTCATTGGGCCTGAGACAGTGGACGACGACCCGGAGTTCGACCTGGGCAAATCCATTGACGCACTTTCCACTGTGAAAAACAATATTGGAGTGAACAAAAGGGCAGGCCGTTAAATTACAGGTCAGTTCGTTGATCCTTGCATTGGCCAAGCGCCGGGCCTCCAGGTACAGATAACCGTAATTGTAGTTTTCACACTCGATGAAAATATCATTGGCCTTCACCGTTATATAATATTCTGTACCGCATGCCAGGGTATCAGGGATGGCGGTGTGGATGAACATGGAATAGACGGCATCGGCACCCCCATTGGGGACCTCGTCCCTGACTTCCGGTATTTTTCCCCGGCTGCCTGGTTTTTTCAGGGAATCACAGGAGGAAATGAGAAGATGTAAAAACAGAAGAAGAAACACGATACCAACAGAAGATTTCATAGGGCAATGTTTTAGAAGGTGTCCGACCCCTCGGTCATGAATGCGGCAGAACGGCACTTTGATTCATGACTGCTTCGCCCGGCAAAACGCTTGAGGAAAGATGAATATTTAAATATATATCAAAAAGAGTAATTCCCAAAAACCCCAGCCCGTTTTTATACCGATTCCCTTATCTTTGAAATTACAGCATGGGCCTGATAAAATTCAAACAGATCAAACCAATCCCTTTCACCATGAGGACCCGTTATTGGGACCCGGTGAAAGAGGCCAGGGAACAGCGGCTCAAGGAAATCAAAGCGATGCAGGAGGACAGCATCGAGGGCATGAAAACTCGTTTGTCCAGGCGTTTCCGGGGAGGCTATAACGAATATTACCACGCTAAAAAAATGGCGGTCCGGAAACAAAACCTGATGCTTCTAGCCGCCCTGATCGCTGTTCTATATGCGTCCTATTATATCCTGGTGAATTATCTCCCCAGGATCGAAGCCTGGTTAGACCACGCCCTGACTAAATAGCCGGGCAAGGAACCTTTTCGATTTTTCCGACCATAATATCTATTTTAACCATAAATATGAAAAAGGTTTCCTGGATCTATTGGCTCGGGTTTTTTCTTCTCCTCAAACTGCTGCTGCATCTCCGGGTGAATGGGACGTGGTCCTTCCACCGGGATGAATTATTGTATCTCGCCCTCGGTCGTCACCTCGACTGGGGATATGCTTCGGTGCCTCCTGGGATTGGTTTCTGGGCCTGGTTTTCCTCCGCTGTCCTGGGCGGGTCCGTGGAGGCGGTGCGTTTGATTTCCACTTTATTCTGTTCAGCCACGGTATTGCTTACCGCCTTGATGGCCCGTGAAATGCAGCCCCCCGGCGAACTTCCTTCCAAAGGCATTTTCAGTACCCTCCTGATTGGCCTGGCCGGTTTGCTGTGTGGCGCCCTGCTGAGGCCGGCCATGTTGTTTATGCCGGTGGTCTTCGACCTTTTTTACTGGACCCTTCTATGCTGGCTTTTCCTTAAATACATCAATACGGGCCGGGACCGGTGGATCCTGTTTTTTGCCGGCTTTGCGGCCCTGGGCTTTTTGAATAAATATTCCGTGCTCATCTTCCTGTTTGCCCTCCTGCCCGGTTTGCTCCTGTCCCGGCACCGAAAACTTTTTACAAAACCGGTCCTTTATTATTCCATCCTGCTGGGCCTGTTGATTGTGCTCCCCAACCTCCTGTGGCAGTACCGGCATCAGTTTCCGGTTTTCCGGCACCTGGGTGAACTGGCCGCGACTCAATTTGTACATGTATCGCTCAGCGGTTTTTTTTCAGACCAGATCATGTTTTTTATGCCCGCTTTGCCGGTCTGGCTGGCCGGTTTGTATTTTTTATTATGGCGCAGGGAAGCGGTATCCTGGAGAATCTTCGGATGGATGTTTTTGACCGTCCTGGCCGTCCTCTTGTTATTTAAGGCCAAAAGTTATTATTCCCTGGGTGCTTATCCCGTCCTGCTGGCCGCCGGTGCCGCTTTTCTTGAAGAACAAACGCGCCATGGCAGGGCCTGGCTCCGCCCGGTTCTTGTGATCTTTATGCTGGTCCTGGGATTGGTCACGATGCCCGCCATCCTGCCTGTGTTTAAACCTGAAAAGGAGGCCTCCTACCTGAAAAAACTGGCAGGCTATCCCGGCCTGGACGGCTTGCTGAGGTGGGAAGACGGCCGGTATTATGCACTACCCCAGGATTTTGCGGATATGATGGGCTGGCAGGAAATCGCAGACCTTGCGGGAAAGGCCTGGGCTCAAATACCGGACAAATCGAATGCCGCCATTTATGCCGAAAATTACGGATTGGCCGGAGGGATCGAATATTTCGGAAAAAAATACGGGATTGAACAAGTTCTCAGTTTCAGCGACAACTACCGGTATTGGCTGCCGGATTCCTTGCCGCCCGATTTCCATACCCTGGTTTATGTTAACGATGAATTGGGGGATGATATGCCCGGTTTTTTTGGAAAAATCACACTTGAGGGTCAATTGGAGATGCCCCTTTCCCGTCAGCATGGCGTACAAGTATATATCTGTGAAAAACCTACCGCTGCTTTTTTTGATCGCATCGGTACGGCGATCCGGAATGCGAAGGAGGAGAAGGAGATAGAGTAGGTAGTTGGCTGGTTAATCAGTTAGCAAGTTAGCAAGTTCGTCAGAGGTCCGAGGCTTTGCGAGAGGCCAGTGGGCAGTAGGATAAATTACAATAAAAACCGGGAGAAAAAACAGAACACATCTTCGAAGTCTGCAATAAAAAGGATTCTTAAACCTACCTTTTATTGTCTTTTAGCCCTATGTACATTTTAATTTTATTATACTTCTTCCATCTCATGAAATACTAATCTTATATCAAATTCAACCCCAAATTCTTTTAATAAATCAAGATATTCTTCCCTGAAGGATTTTTTTAGATGATGTAGCTCCTGGTTTTTAATGTATTCAATGATCGTACCCACCCTTGCTTTGTCAAGGGAAAATGCCCCGTAGCCACTTTGCCAGGAAAACCGGGATTTTAAAAAATCTTTTTGGTTAATCCATTTTGAAGAATCACCCTTGATATCCTGCATGAGGTCCGACAAGGATTGGGTAGGTCTCATTCCGATCAGAATTTGTACATGATCTGACATTCCATT
>Ga0209605_1001323_pt1 | contig 28149 bp, 28 predicted proteins | sample AD_UKC035_MetaG_FD_184408 | JGI IMG/M metagenome (GOLD analysis project Ga0209605, IMG submission 184408) | Active sludge microbial communities of municipal wastewater-treating anaerobic digesters from USA - AD_UKC035_MetaG (SPAdes) (version 2) | ecosystem: Engineered > Bioreactor > Anaerobic >...
CAACACGCCGCTGCTCGACAAGATACCGCTTGCCCGCAAGCTGTTTTCGCGCCGCGAAAAGAGCTCAAAACGCTCTGAGCTGGTTGTTTTCATTACCCCGCATATCATAACCAGCGGCCGCACGCCGCCGTCGATGCGGCCGAAAGTTGCCGGAGGTGCCATGTGAAACAGTTAAGCCGGATATTCTTCGTTCTCATGATCTTCGTGCTGACCAATCTGGCCGGCTGCCAGAACTCGCCCGGTGGCATCATTTCACCGGCAACCGAAGTTTATGTATCGAAGGTCGTACCTTCGTTCATGCAGCCGGAGCTGTCAGAAGATACTTCCGGCACAAGTTCGAGTGAGAAGACCATATTGCTGCCGGCTCTGGCCGTTGATTTCAACATCAGCAACGGCGTGTCGTGCTTCATCAATTCTTATGTGATCAGGTATTACACAACCGGCGGCACTCCGCTGAACGATGGCAAGTTCGATCACTCAGGCGGAGTGTCATTGTTCGTTAAAGCTCCCGCCATAAACTGGGGCGCAGGCGGTGACGACGAAGAACTGCCTGATTCTGCGACTGTGGCCAACCAGACGCTTATGGAAGTATTTCTGCCCGCCGTCTACGCTTTCATGACCAAAGGAAACAGCGTGATCACCGACGACATCACTCCGGTTATCGCGCGCATCGAGTTCGCGGGCAAGGATGTCAACGACAAGGCCGTCAGCATTTCCGCCCAGGTCAACCTTGTCACCACCATAAAAGAAGAAGAAAATTAGGAGCAGCGATCATCATGACAGGAAACAGTCTTACCAGAAAAACCACGATTTTACTGTCTCTGTTCGCCGTGATCTGCATGGTCATCATCGGTTGCAGCTCAGGCAGCAACAGCAGCCTATCCGGCGGCAACTGGGTCGGTCTGACCGGTTCCTCGACATCAGTCAACTATGCAACTTTAACCGGCATTATCACTGACGAAAATGGTCAACCGCTCGAAAACGTTTTTGTTCGTATTCTCTCGGCATCGATGGTGACCGATTCGGCGATCACCGATTCGACCGGGCGCTACCAGATTACCCTGCCGCCAGGTGCCTATACGGTAACTGTTCAGCGCAATGGTTACGCCAGTATTATCGAAGAAGTAGTGCTGGCAGAATCTGAAGTGAAGGTATTCAGCCGGTCTACAACCATGGTTTCGGCGCCGACCGAACCGGTCAGCGCCAATATCATCGGAACTGTGCTGCTTAACGCCACTTCTGAGGTTCTTCCCAATATTACCGTTGCTCTCAGTAAAGATGGCAAAGCACTCGCAACCACAACTACCACGACCGAAGGCAAGTTTATATTTCAGGGCTGGTCGACAGGCATGTATGTGGTAGCTCTCAGCGATGCCGATAAAAAATACGTGCCGACAACCTATGTAATTCACATTCTCAATGACGGCAAGCTTTCGCCGGAACTGCCAGAACTTTATCTCTCGGTAAAGACTATTGAAGCAGAAGACGTAGAAGCTTTCTATGAAAAGGTTGAAGGAACTGTTTACGACGACTTCTCCAAAGCCCCTCTTCAGTATGTGAAATGCACGATCAATGGGATTGGTGACGCAGTCTCTGATTTGAACGGCAAATTCGTCTTTGACCGCAAGTTTCTGCCAGATACTTATGAGCTGACCTTTTCACGTAACGGCTGGACCAGCCTTACCACCAATTTTACCATCAGAGCACAGGAAGCCGATCCCACCAAAACAGAAATACTGCCGGCTTCTCTGACTTACTATCTGTCACAGAACCCTGAACAAGATAAAGGCGCAATTTCCGGCCGTATAGTCGATGAAACTACCGGTAAAGGTATTCCGGGATTAATTGTACGTTTATATCGTTTTGAATATTTAGAAGGGATCCCTGATAAGTCGGCAAGTCTTTTAGAAGGCGAAGTCGATAACACAGTATACAGATGGTCGTTTTCATCAGCGGCGCCATCCCCGCTAATCAGCACTAGAACTGGTTCTGGGAGCGAATCTATCAATGGATCTTTCAGAATCGAACATGTTGAACCTACTGACGAAAAAACAAGTTATGTTGTGTATGTTGGCAAGAATAGTTCGACTGTTAAGGCAAAAATTGAAAAAATACCTGTTGTTATCAAAGCAGACGATAAGTCTGAGCCTGCGACTTGTACATTTTACATTCCGGATTCAATCAATGTTGACCAGATTCATCTGTGGGAACGTATAACCATTGAGTCCAATACCACAACCTATCTGCACAACTTTGATCTGCCGAATTACGATCTGTAGTGAACGGTTAAGTTAACGGCGGGTGAAGAAGCGGCGGATGCCGAGGCCGCAGACGAACATCAGGGCTGCCTGTAAAATGGCGGCCCTTGCTTCTTTAAAGATGGGCCATTCGTTGCCGGTGTTGTGATGGTGCGGGCAGTCGTGCTCGGAGTGGTTGGTGTGCCCGCAGGTGTCGTCTTCTTCGTGTTTGTGCTGTTCATCGGTTGACTGGTCACTGATGCCGGCTTTACTGGTGGCAAAAGGGTTGAGTTCATCGACTTGGGCTGCGCTGCTGCGGTCGAGAATATTCGCGACCGCCTTGAAGGTGTCGGCCGGTTCAACGAATAACGTCTGATACCAGCCGTCGGGCAGCTGATAAGGTGGTTCTTTTTCGGTTTTTGTGCTGCTTTTCAGAATTTCGTCGAACATCTGTTCGGGGGTCGCCGGCACGTCGACACCCTGCTCGAGCAGCGAAAAGTAGGTGGCGAGCAGGCCGCTGCGGTTCTGCGCTGGCACCAGTCGCCAGGCGGCCAGAGCTTCTTCTCTTTTGCCGACATCTAGCAGAAAGCGGCTCTTGAGCAGGCGATAGTTGTCGATGTTGGCGAAGACATCGTAAGAATCGCTGGCAAGATACATGGCCTGCGCTTCATAGCTCTTTATGGCAGCTTCGAGATAGTTCAGCGCAACTTCCCGGTTGTTTTTGATCGGCTGCGAACTGCTGTAGGTGTAGCTCTCGGCGAAACCATGACAGTAGGCCCCGGCAGCGTAGAGTTTGTGCAGTTCAGGTGCCTGCTTGTTGGCGAGAATGCCCTGCTGCAGCAGTCTGATGCCTTCTTCAAAACGGTCGAGATACATGGCGAGGTTCTGACTCATGATCGTGTAGGTATCGATATGGGTCGGTTCGAGATAGAGCGCCAGCCGCAACAGAGTCATGATCTCGGTGTTGCCGGCGTAGCTGCCGGCGATGAAGTTCTGCCGCGCCTTTTTGTAGGGCCCGATGTGCATGTATTCATCTGCAGTCAGGCGCATCAGCCCGGCACTCATCCCTTTAACCTGGTCCGGCACCGATTGCAGCAGCAGATCGCTGTAATCGACGATTACCGTTTCGGGGTAATACTGATCCCAGTATCTCGCTTTGATTGAAAATTGCGCCGAAACAGCAGTTATCAGTAACAGCAGGCGCAGCAGTATGCCGAAAGTCGTCAGTTTGCGGGGCTTATGCATCAGTTCTAGAGATCGCGGCGGTCGAGGGCGGCTCCACCCAGCGACAGATAAAAGAATACTGCCGCCATGGTATAGAGGCCGAGAAGCAGCAGAGCTGAGCCGCGGGCCGGGATTTCATGCATGACCATGACCCGGGTTTCATACAGCGAAAAATCGGGCAGAATGAAAATGAAAATATCGCTGAGCCAGGTCAGCAGCAGGTTTCCTTTGCGCTCGGCCAGCATTCTGAAAATGTCGAGACCGTGCCCGATCACGTAAAACAGCACGCTCAGGCTGACCGTGATGATCTTGGTCGAACAGGCGGCCAGCATCATGACGACCGAAACCAGCAGCAGCTGCTTCAAAAAAACCATGAACATGGCGACCGGTATTTCAAGCAGCCAGACGCCCGCCTGCATGCGCAGTATCGCAAAAAGCAGACTGCCGAGCAGAAGGTCGAGAAACAGCAGGGTCAGTGCGATGCCGCCAAAACGTCCGGCCATGTAGACATGCCGGCTCGGTGCCCGCGTGATGACGAAATAAATCGTGCGCTTTTCGATATCGGGAATGATCTGATCGAGCGAAAAGAACAGCACGACGAGCAGACCGATCAACGAAATCAGCGTCAATCCGGCATCAGTAACCAGGCGCACCTGAAAGCCGAGCTGGTAGGTGTCGAGCAGCCATGCTGCCGAAGACAGTGGTATCGCCAGCAGGATCATGCCAAGAAACAGCCGGTTGCGCAGTGCTTCGAGAAATGAATAATAAGCGATCGAGCCCGAAATCAGGCACGAAGACTTGAAGCCACCAAATGTCATGGTTTTCTTTCTATGACCACTGTAAAAACAGTATTTCCGGCACGACAAAAATGCGAAAAACCGGACTGGTCAGGTTTGGGCAGGAGCCCTGAAATCACAGAAAACGGGCCGAAGCCCGTTTTCTGTGATGAGTAAGCGATTAGTCGGCGCTGATGTTGGTCTGCCAGGTGATGTGCAGAGTGTTTCTGGTGCGGTCCGGGCCGCCGGCGCCGCTGCTGAAGCTCGGGCTCGGAGCATTGCCGTTGATGCCATTCGGGGCTGCGCCCAGCTGACCTGCCGGGTTCAGACCATCGCTGAAGTTGTAGCCGAATGCCGGGCAAACGGTGGCTCTGGCGATACGGGTCGGCAGGAAGTCCTGAAAGCTGCTGGTAGTATCGTCAGGTGATACTTTGAAGAATATGTAGTTTACGAGTTCGTTATTGGGAATATTGCGCAGGTCGCCATAGCGATAAACCAGTTCGGGGCAGGCAAAACCGCGGCCGTCTTTGATGATGTCGAGAATGTTGTTGCCATTGGGCATGATGCCGGGATAGTTGTGGATATCGGTACCATAACCAGGATCAGCCTTGTAATAGATTCTAGTCCTTTGTCAACATTGAATTTGTGGGTATAGTGATTTCAGCTTTATTCTTGCGTTTTCAGCTGTGAATTGCCAGCTAATGCCTTTCTGCATCCTGTTTCTTTCGGTCTCCCATTTTTTTACTTCCTTTCTCAATGTTTTGATTTCCGGAATACGTCTTTTGAGGCATTGCCTTGTGAGAACGCTAAGCTCACACTCTGCAATATTTAGCCAGCTGCCATGTTTCGGAGTAAAATGAAGTTCTAATCGTTTCGCTAATTTCCGCGCCTCATCTGCAGGAAAAGTCTTGTAAAGTGATGCCAGAGCATGAGTATTCAGATTATCGCATATCAGTATGATCTTCTCGGCTGCTGGGTAATCAGTCACTAAAAGATCTTTTATCTCTTCAGCCCAATCATTTGCTGTTCTTCGTTCTCTTACACTCGTTTTTCTCCATTTGCCCATTGCATCGGTAAAAATGAAAATAGAAGCCGTGCCATTCCTTTCATATTCGTAATCTTCACGTTCAACATAGCCTGGTTTTAACGGTAACAGTTCTCTCGTGTGAGAAAGCCGCTGGAAAGGCTGCTCGTCCATATTTACAATAGGAATCCTCTCATCGTAAGGGCGGCTGTAAAGATCCAGAATGTCCTCCATTGCTGCCACAAATGCTGCGTTTTCCTTAGCTGGAATGCACCAATTTCTCCTTAGATGGGGCTTTAAATCGTTTTTTTAAAACGCTGCGCACGGTTTCGTGAGAGAGACTGTCAATAATCTCAAGCTCTACTAAGCGGTCAGCCAATAGGCGGAGAGTCCATTTTGATCGACCCTCTGGAGGATTGGAACAAGCCAGCGCGATAAGTCGAGCCTCGCTATGGCCATCAAGAACTTTTTTTCGAGAGGGTTTATCTTGTTTTTTTCGCTTAATACAATCCTCAAAGCCCCTTTTGACGAACCGACGACGCATATTCACCACAGTGGATTCAGAGCAGCCGAGATTTTCAGAAATTGCTGCGTCTGAAAGCGCAGGACCATTTATATCACTCATCATCAGAATCTGTAACCGACGCAATTCAAGAACCGGTGCCCGGCCGCCTCGAAAAGCCTTCTTTAATTCTTTCCGCTGTTGCGCAGTAAGTTTTACTTCAAAACGTTTTCGCATCCCTTGTCTCTCCAGAATATCGCATTGAGTAATGCCACTTAAAATGGCCTTACTCTGCCAAGGTAAAACAAGATGCACAAAAGTACAAGGCATTTTGCAAAATCGACTTTGACAGAGGACTAGTAGCGTCATTGATCGCGCCACTCTGTGAGAAGAAAGACATTTTGACAACGTCGCCGGCTGAGAAACCGATGTTGTTGGTTTCCCATACTGAAACGGCCTGGTCAATCGACTTGAGCTGCGAAGCGCAGCTTTTCTGGCGGGATTCCATCATAAAATTCTGGTATCTCGGAATACCGACGGCTGAAAGAATACCGATGACCAGTACGACGATCATCAGTTCGATAAGTGTAAAACCTTTTCTCTGCTTCATTGTAATCTCCTTTTTTAGACAGCAGGAACTGACCTGCCGGCTGTTCTTTCGATGTTACTCTTCGTCTTCTCCGCCAGCATCCGGGGCGGCTGGCTGAGCTGCGGCTGGAGCCTGTGGCGGGGTAGCCGGCATGATGGTTCCATCAGCCCCGACCTTGGAAAGAGGAGCATCGCCTTTTGGAGCGATAGGAGCCGGTTCTGAACCACAGCCGGTTGCGCCGATCACGGCAAAAGCCAGTAATACTACGACAAATAAACGCATAAGCTTCATAAATACCCTCCTGAAATTTTACTCTGATGGAATAATGTTACCCCTATCAACGAGGTGTGTCAAAATATTCGCAACCACAAATTTCTTTGCAGCGGTACATCTGGTCTGAAAATGGTCTCAGGGCCTTGTCCAGCAGCCTTTGTTGTAACGGTGCCGCTCGACGTCGAGGCAGCGCCGGGCGGTTCGTGCCCCGACCGTTCTGCCGTTGCGGTCTAAAACGCATGAAGTGACGGTCACCAGCGCAGGTGTCTGCGAAGACATCTCGTAAGTCAGGCTGGCCGCCTGAATCATAGCGGAATCAATTGTCAGCTCATAGGTATTGGAAGCTTCCTGCGGCGGCTGCCAGCGCTTGCCGTCATCAATTATTGCGTCAGAATTGTCTCTGCCGCCCCAGATGATCATTTCGCTGCCGGTCCACACTGCTGCCATACTGTGGCGGGCGCCGGGTGCGCCGGTCTCGGTAATCAGACCCCAGTGCCCACATTCTGGCCGCAGTGCGCAGCCTGAATTAACTGCCTGATTTGGGCCGCCGCCAGCCGGTTTGCTCATGCCACCCCATAAAGCCATGGTTCCATCGATCCAGACGGCTGCATTGTCGCGCCGAGTTGGCACTTCAGCATCAGACGCTATTTGACGCCAGGGTTCAAACGACATGTCGTCAAGAACCGGGCTGTAAATGCCGCCGTCACCCAGAGCCTGCGGACTCGGGTTCTTGTAGCCGCCCCAGACGATCATTTCATTACCGGTCCAGATGGTTGAGCAGAATGCCCTTTGTGACGGCGCGTTGATCGTATTCATTGGTTGCCATGAATTTGAGACAGGATTATAGCGGGCGCCGGTGTTGACGGGTTGTGGTGGTTGCGCACCTTCTCCGCCCCAGACGATCATCTCGCTGCCAGTCCAGACTGCGCTGTGTGAAGCTCTTTTTGATGGAGCATTCAAAGAACTTATATTCGACCAGCTGTTGTTGGCAGGGTCGTAACGCTTGCCGTCGTCGAGCTTGTCGTTTGGGCCAGTGCCATCGCGCCCGCCCCAGATGATCATTTCGCTGCCGGTCCAGACTGCTTTGTGATCTGAGCGTCCGGCAGGAGCTTTATCGATGTTAGTATCTGACCAGGTTTGCGTAGTCAGATCGTAGACGCCGCCGGTATTGAGATAATCACTGCTGCCATCGAGGCCACCCCAGACGATGAGCTTGGTTCCGGCAAGTGTGACAGTGTGATTTGTGCGCGCAACCGGGGCTCCGGCCGCGTCGTTAATTATTGCCCATGTGTCTGTTTGCGGGTCATAAATGCCGCCAAAATTTGTCAGGGTGCCAGTTTTGTCTCTGCCACCCCAGACGATCATCTTGTTGGAAGTCGCAGCATTGCCGGTGTTTCCGGTCCAGATTGCGATAGTGTCGGCTCGTGGAATATTCGGATTGCCAGGCGCGCTCATATTCAACCATTGGCCGGCGTTACTGGCTGTGTCGCGCAGAGCGTAGGCGAGGGCCGCGTCGGCGGCCTGCATGGCCTGGGCTTCGAACACGCGCAGGCGATAAGACTGGCTCTGGTCGATAGAACTGATCTGGGTGCCGGCGATATAAAAGCCGAGAATGACGACTATCATCAGCGCATAAAACGACAGCCAGCCGCGTCTGCGGTTCAGTTGTGCCTTTTGTGATCTCATAGTTCGAGCTCCGCGTTGCGCAAAAATACGGTAGGGTGCATGATCAGCCGAGCTTCGTTAACATCTGCCTCTTTGTTGTCGTCAGTTTCGCCATGCAGAAAGATGCTGAGCCTGACCAGAGACTTCGTTGCCGAAGCTGCTTCATCTGCCGCAAAATCATATGTGAAGCTGGAGACCATGATACGTTTCCTTGGCGGACTTTCCAGGCTTTCTCCCATCAGAACTCTCGGTTCTGCAGCGGTTGCCGGTTCGCATTTGCGCAGCAGCTGGCCATCTTCTGCCCAGACGGTGTATGAAAAACCATTTGCCTGATACTGCAGTGTGCCACTTGCTGTTTTTACGTTAGTCGCTTCGTAAAGACCGGCGTGAGGGGTGTCCGGATTGGCCGGGTCGCCTTCGAGAAGAAGGCGCATGCCGTCTTTGTAATGATGCAGGCAGTCGGAAAGGTTGATGGTGACGCGGTTGGCGATCATCAGCGCCTGAAAGGTCGATGCCAGACCGGTAAAAATTACCGCGAAAGCAGTCATCGCCACAAGTATCTCGACCAGCGACAGCCCGTCTTTATTACCGTTTCGAATGTGCGGCATGTTAAAACTCCACCGCAAACAGCGTGGTCAGCGTTGCGACCGTCGAAGTATCAGGACTGCCGGAAGCCGTATAGGCCCGCACTTCGACAACAAGCAGGTCTTCGATACCGACCGGAGCCGAGCCGGGCGGTGTCCAGGCGCCAATGGGATACCAGTCTCCTGCCGGGCCGCCGCTTTCCTGCAGATGGGCGCGATAACCGACCATCGGCAGAGCAAAACTGCTGGTCGCGCAGGGAATGAAATCACCAGGGTTCAACGGCACAAAACTGCCATCATAAATGATAAAGGTATTGCTGGCAGCCGGGTTAAGCTGCCAGGCGCGATGAATCTCTTCGAGCGCCGATTCGCACTGCTGCAGTGCGATCTGCTTGAATTTTATTTCCTGAATATTGGCCTGCGAACTCTGCAGTGATGACATCAGCGAGGTGACTACCAGCGTCAGAATACCCATCGAGACGACAACTTCGAGCAGAAAATAACCGTTATCTCTGCGCTTTTTCATGGCGCGATCCTTCGCAGCGTCGGCCGTCCGCTGCCGGAAGCGATAATGATTTCCCAGCCGCCAAGATCATCATACGGGCGCATGGCGACAAGATTCAGCGGCCTGATAATAAACAAGCTTTCGCCGGTTGTCATGGTCGCAATCTCATCAGGCCCGCCAGAAATCGGACGATAAAGGCAGTTGCCATGACGGTCGAACTTGATGAAGCGCGAGAGCGGCGCAGTTGTTGAAGCGCCCCAGACCGTGGCCGGCAGCGGTTCGATACAGGTAGAATCAGACGAAATGATCGCGCGCGGAACGGTTATCGCAGTATCCGATTCATCACAATATTTCATCAGCGCCGTTTTTACCGGGTTTCCCTCGTGGTCGAGCATGTCGTATGAAGTGATCGGGTTAGCTGCGTCATCATTGAAATGATAAAAGTTCATGACACTGAATTGGCCAGCGATTCCGGCGGCTATCGCAGTGTCTCTGGTCAGGCAGAGGTCTTCATAAATAGAACGCGCATGCTGCTCAAGCCTGATCTGATGAACGGTTTCGACCATTTTCGGGTAGCCGGCCGTGGCCATCACTCCGATGATCATCATCGCCACCAGCAGTTCAACCAGCGTGAAACCGCGCAATTCAGCAACCCCCTTCCTCTACATCTCTTCTCAAATTATATCAGCATTCAAAACCCAGCTAAAGCAAAACCTCAATTTCCCGGAAATACATGGCCAGAAAAGCAGAGGGCATGGATTCTGCGACTTCGCTCTGATTCTCGTAGAATGACGGGTATGCAAGTAATCGTAATCCTGCGCGCAGTCGCAGGATCTGGAAAAGCAATAAAGGCAGGGTTTGGGGTTTTGACTTTGGCGGGGTAGATAGGTGATAATGGAGGTGTAAGATTCGATTAAGACGATTACGACAACGAGAACGATTACAATTACAATTACGATTACGATTACGATTACGATTACGATTACGAAAAGATAGCGGGAGATACTGTAATGAAAAGATATAGATATGCGCTGCTGGCGCTTTTGCTGGTTGTTATGGCCGGTCTGCGCGCCGACGCGAAAAACGTTCTGCAGGATATTTTCAAGGCTTACCAGAAATACCAGGAAATCAACATGACGCTCTGGCTGGTCGGTGATATTGGTGCCGAAAAGCGTTTCGGCAAAGAACTGCAGATGTGGATGGGGCTGATGTACAAAGAAGAAAAAGACCCCAAGATCAAATCTTACGTTTCGAGCATCTTCGAACGTCTAAAGCCACAGTTCAACAATCGCGGCATGAACTTCACCGTCAGGGTCATCCGCGACAACACCGCCAATGCTTTCGTCATTCCGGGCGGACATGTTTATGTATTCACCGGACTGCTTGATATGGTGAGCTCTGATGACGAACTGGCAGCGGTCATTTCGCACGAACTGGCGCATGCCGAGCGTCGTCACTCTCTCAAGAATTTTCGTGCTTCGACCGCGGCCGTAGCGGTTCTCAATGCTGCGGTCAAGAATAAGAAAGATCGCGCGACCTGGGGTAATCTGATCGGCTACCTCACTCTGATGCAGTTTTCGCGTCAGCAGGAAGACGAAGCCGACGATCTCGGTCAGTTCAAAATGGCGGCCGCCGGCTTCAACCCGGCTGCGCAGGTTTCGCTCTGGGAAAAGTTCCTCAAAAAGCATGGTGACACCAAAGGCCTGGCGCAGTATCTGAGCACGCATCCGCCTTCCAGCCAGCGTGTAGAAAACGCCCGCAAGAATCTGCAGAAAATGAATGTTGTCGAACAGACCGTATTCAACAATACCAGACTGATTCTTTCAGCTGACAGAGTTAACCTGATTACCAATGCCAGTTTCGAGGCTGATCCGGCTGCCGGCGGTCAGCTCACAGGCTGGGAAGTCAGCAGCGGCAAAGCCAGTTTGAATGAGCAGCAGTCGGTTACCGGTCGGCGTTCACTCGAACTGCTGGCAGAGCAGCGAATGGCAGCGGTCAGGGTGCTGTCTGATTATATTGCGGTCAATGAGGCTTCTGATCTTGTTTTTACCGGCTGGGCCCGTTCTGAAAACGGCCAGCAGAACGCAGCCATTGGTATCGAAATATACGATGCCAACAGGCGTCTGCGCGATCGTGCCTGGGCAGTCAGAGAATCTTCATCGCTGGCCGCCGGCTGGAATAAAATCGAGGCTCGTCTGGCAAACACGGCAGAGAAGAGACTTTTCGCGTCTGGTAATGTTTTTATGCGTCTGGTTTTGCAGACTGGCCCGATTTCGCAGGGTCGCGTCTGGTTCGATGATCTGCGCCTGCGCCCGAGTCAGACGGTCGACCCGGTCAATCACCTGGTCAACGGCGACTTCGAACGGCGGACTGCCGAGGGCTACCCCGAAGCACTTACTGTGCGCGGCGGTCAGATTGGCATCGATCTGTCAAAGGCTAACAGTGGCTACTCATCGCTACTGGTCAAGGGCGCTGCTTCAGGCGAGTCGGGCTTCTCGTTTCAGCCGGTTTCAGTCGCCGGCCTCAAATTCGGTCATGAATTTACCTGCTCATTCTTCTATCAGGGCGATCGTCAGCTCAAAGGCACGGTAATTGTCGAAATGCTCGACGAAAAAGGCAGCGTTCTTGCACGCCGCCTGGCAGAAGTGCCTTTCGAAGCGGTGGCCGGCAACTGGGTCGCCAACTCGTTTGCCTGCAAATTCGACCCGCAGGGCGCCGAAGTTGCTGCCGCAAAAAGTATTCAGCTCAGGGTTGCTACCAGTATGCCCGCCGATGCCAGCCTCTGGCTCGACACCTTCATCATGCGCTGAAAAGAAGATCTCGCACAAAGCCGCAGAGACACAAAGAACAGCCGTCGGAAGAGAAGAAGGCCGAATTCGAGGATCTCGCGCAAGGCCGCAGAGATCCAATACCTGTCATTCTGCGCGTAGCGAAGCGGAGTCGCAGAATCCATGCCATTGGTGACTCTCTGGATCCTGCGACTTCGCGCAGGATGACAGCCTTCGACGTGCTCGTGCTCGCCTGCCCTGCATAGCTTCAGCGGCGCAGGGTAATCGTAATCGTAATCGCAGAACGGTGTGTGTTTGCTCAGTCGGTCTGTTCGTTGATTTCGGTGGTTTGTGCAGGAGTCAGCAGCTCGGTTCTGATGCCGGGGCCGGTGAGGCTGATGACCTTAACCGGGCAGACAGTTTTGCATTCAAGACAGCGCAGACATTCGGCGTTGTCGAGCTGGCGTGGCACATCTAGACTGACCGGGCATTTTTTCGAGCAGGCGCCGCATTCGATGCAGGCGTCTTTGTCAATTTCGAGCTTATACAGGCTGACCCGGTTCAACGGGCCGTAAAAGGCTCCGAGCGGGCAGAGCCAGCGGCAGAACGGTCGCCGGAAAAACACCGACAGCACGACGATCAGTGCCAGCAGTGAGGCTTTCCAGGTGAACAACCAGCCGAGCTGACTGCGGATCTGTGGCTGCAGCCAGGCGATCGGCAGGCCGCCTTCGAGCGTGCCGGCCGGGCAGATATACTTGCAGAACGATGGTTCGCCCCCGTCGAATTCGTCGAGCCAGAAAGCCGGCAGCAGAAAGACGAAGACGATCAGAACGATATACTTGAGATACTTCAGAAATTGCGGACCGTTGAACTTGGGCGACGGAATCTTGTTGAGCAGTTCCTGAAACCAGCCGAACGGGCAGATCCAGCCACAGGCGGCGCGGCCGACAACGCCGCCGACCAGCATGAGAAAGCCGATGGTCAGCATCGGCAGCGAAGTCGATATCGCGACCAGCCTTGCCCACAGTCCCTGGGTCGCGGTGATGTCGAGCCCGCCGGCGCCGGCGACAGTGACCTGAATCGCGCCGATCGGGCACGAATACATGGCGGCCGGGCAGCTGTAGCAGTTGAGAGTCGGCACGCAGACATGTTTGAGCGTGCCGGTATAAAGCGTGCCGGCCTTGAAGCCCTTGAGATATGCGTTGGTGAGCAGGGTGGCAACGGCCTGCACCCAGAATCTGAAGTTCAACCAAGTCCTATGCATTGTGTACACACCATGACGGCTTTCTGAAAGTAACTGGCGTGTTCGCCGTTTCTGAACCCGGCAAACATCAGCAGCAGCGCGGCGATGATCACCAGCAGTGTCGACAGTCTAACCGGCTTTGTCTCAGTTGCAGGGTTCGACATCTTTTTTCACCAGTTCGATGAGGGTTTTGCCGACATGGGTAATGTCATAGATGCCACCGAATTGTTCGGCCCCGGGGCCAAAGGCGAACACCGGAACCATGGCAGCAGTGTGATTGTCAGACGAAAATTTGGCAGCGACTATTTTGTTGCCTTCGATAGAATTGTAGGGGAAGGTGAGCCCGCCGGTCTCGTGATCGGCGGTTATCACTACGAGTGTGTTGCCGTCAGCTTCGGCGAAATCGAGAGCACTTTTAACGGCAGTATCAAAATCCAGGGTTTCGTCGATTACACGCTGCATGTCGTTGGCATGGGCGGCCAGGTCGATCTGCGAGCCTTCGACCATGAGAACGAAACCTTTCTGGTTCTGATTTAGAAGGCTGATCGCCTTGTCGGCGAGGTTGCCAAGCGTGTAATTTCGCTTTGAAGCATGTGGCAGATGTCCGGCATCGAGAATGGCGGCAATCTGCCGAATGCCGTTGGCCTGCGTCAGCGCTTCATACGTCGTTACTACCGGCATCTTTTTGCGCAGTTCGCGAACCAGGTTGCGGTCATCCTTGCGGCGGCTGCCGGTAAAGGTTTTCGGGTAGAAATTATCCCAGCCGCCACCGATCATCACGTCGAGGCCTGCTTCGAGTATCTGATCGGCAATGATATCATAATGGTAGCGAGCTTTGTGATGTGCATAAAAAGCGGCCGGGGTGGCATGGGTAAGTATTACCGTCACCGCGACACCGGTTGCTCTGCCGGTTTCGCGTGCGTATTCCATGAGATTCTTCAGCGGCTTGCCTTCGGGGCAGAGGCCGACAACGTCGTTGTTGGTTTTGTAGCCTGTGGCCAGAGCGGTGCCGGCGGCGGCTGAATCGGTAACCGGGTTGTCGGCAGATGCGGTCATGTGCATGCCCATGACTTTGCAGCGTTCCATGTCGATGCTGCCCTTGACTATCTTGGCGGCAGTGACATGCGCAACACCCATTCCATCACCGATCATGAAAATTATATTTTTCGGCTTCGCATCGGATTGTGCTGATGCGATGACTGTAATCGCAAGAAAAAGAACGATGAAAAATCGGAAATGCTTTGACCTGAATGACATGTTTGCTTCCTTTCAGTTCTCTATATGCAAAAGAATTTAACCCAATCAGCCCGCCAGTGCAAGCTGTAATTGAGTTGCTAAGATATTGGCCGGGGTTTGCCGATAGAATAGAAGTCGCTGTAGAAGACAGTCGGCAAACTTATCGACGGAGGGCCAAGATGGGTGTGCTCATCCCTTTGTTCAAGACGCGTGATCCTGAACCTGAGCTGCAGCTGAACAACGAAGAGAAGCTGCGCATGAAACTGATACAGAATTCGATCGAAGCGCTCAAGCGCGAAGAAAAGATCGTTGAAGAAGAGATTTCGGAAAAATGCCGCGAGGAAATCGACCGCCTCAACGCAATCGACCGCAAGCTGCGTGAACTCGAAGTCGATCTTGAAAACCTCTGCCGTGCGCACCGTGGTCCGCGCCCTGGCCTGAGGAGCAGCTGATGCTTAAACACTCATTATTTTCTGAATTCTATCTCAGTCGTCGTCACGCCAAAGCCCAGCCGGAAACCATGGTGCCGAGAATCGTCGGGGCACTGGCAGTATCGGTCAGGCCGCAGAGCAAGCCTGTCGTTCTCTGTCGCGCCAATTCGCGTACCTGGTGGGAAAGCGGCTGGCAGAATCGCCGCTGAAACAGTAACCAGCCAACCGGTTAAATAAAAAAAGCCGCCCGTTCGGGCGGCTTTTTCGCTGCAGAATCAGTTGGCCAGTTTGGCGATGTCTTCGGGCCAGAGGGCGAGAGACTGCTCTTTATACTGGGCGATGACATCGGCTTTGGTGTGATCATACGGAGCCAGGTTGAGAACTGAATTGTATTTGCTGAATCTTTCGTCGCCAACTACCTTTTTGATAGTGGTGACCGGGTTACCACCCTTGAAGAAGCCTTCTTTATCGCGGGCTTCAACCAGTTTTGCCGCATCAGCTTCGGCGAAACCGATCATTCTGAACATGTCGACAGTGGCGGTGTTGAGGTCGAGTCTGAATTCGTAGAACTTGTCTTTTTTGCCAAAAGCTCTGGCAATGAACTTTTTGGCTTCAGACGGTTCACGTTTGAGGGTGCTGAGGTTGATTTTGCCGGCAAACCACATCTGCGGGCCAACATTTGCGAAGATATTGCCGTTCTTCATGGCTTTGGCGAACAGGGCTTCGGTATAAGCTTTATACTCGCTTCTTACCTTGTCGAAATCAGCTTTGCTGACTTTCTTCTGAGTGTAAGCGACCTTGTTTTCGTAGAAATTTTTGTATCCCTGGGCTGCCTGGGCATCCATCGTCACATAGTGAGAATTTTCGAGAATGATGCGATAGATCACCTTTTTATCTTCTGGGAACAGTTTGACGTAGTTGTCGATGAATTCCATGAAGTTCATCGGCGAGGTCAGCATGGTCTGGACGATCTTTTCGAATGGAGCATTGATGGCGCGGCTGGTGAGAATATCGTAGATATGACCGGCGATGACACCTTCGGTCGACATCAGCTGCAGGCCGTTCTTGAGAACGCCGGTCTTTTTGCCGGTGTGGCTGGCCCAGACGTAGCGGTCGCGGCGAATCGGATCCTGGCGGCCGTAGAGGAATTCAGAGATGTTGTATTTCTTGCGGTCTTTTTCGGCAAGCTTCAGGTTGGCCGGACCATAAACCGCTTCGAATGCTTCTGCCCAGCCTTCGACATAGGCAAGACCAACGTCGGAAATGATCGGAGCGTCGTGCCCGTTCGAGCTGGTGCGCTGAATCTTTTGAAACAGCTTGCCATACATGTCGAACTGAATCGCATGCGCGGTTTCATGGGCAATGACGAGATCGAGGGTGTCATTACGCATGGCGTTATCGACCGAGAAAATAATTTCTTTGCCTTCGCCGATATCCATGATACAGATCATCGAAGTTTCGATACCAATGCGTTTACCGCTCTTGTTTTCGACCATTTCGGCACCCATCGGAATCATGCAGGGGCCGGGGGCCGGCATGAAACTTGGCAGCGGCGATTTGCCCATGACGATGACAGGTGAACCGACCGACTGCGACATGAAATTGTTGATGCCGGTTTTCTGTTCGGCGCTGATTTCTTTGGCTTTGTTGACCGTATCTTTCAGTGCCTGAAAGCGGATCTGGCGCGCAGTGCGGCGCAGCTTGAGAACGTCTTTCATTTCCTTGCTGTCGAGCAGGTATGGCAGAACTTTTTTGGCGGTGTCTGACTTGGCGTCAGCCGGAGTGACCTGCATCGCATCAGCCGAAAGACCGAAAAGCAGGAAGCCGGCGTCATCGAGTTTGACAGTTTTCGGCAGATTGAGAACCTTGCCGAGAAAGCCGCCGATGATATTGCCTTTGCCGGCGGTTATCGGTTCCATGACGGCAATGGGTTTATCACCGAGAGGATTGGAGTCGTTGGAAATTGTGGTGACTGGCGGTCTGGCAAAAGCGCTGCCCGAAAACAGCATACCGGTAACCAGAGCCAGAGAAAGCGCTCGCTTGTGAAAACTTATCACGTTATTGAGCCTCCTGTTCGAAATTATTTGTTAATTGTAATGAAATAAGCAGTACCCGTCAATGTACCTGCGCCTCAGGATCCAGTTAGACTACCGATTTTTCTTTTACGACGTCTTTGAGGTTGTAGAGGCGTTTTACGTTGAGACTGTCAGCTACTTCGCTCTTTCGTTTGTTGACGACCATGTCGGCGAGAATCTGGCTGACGGCCGGCGCGAGCATCAGGCCGTGACCTGAAAAGCCGGAAGCCTGGTAGAAGTTGTCGACCTCTTCGACCGGGCCGAGAATCGGCTGGGCGTCGGCGGTCATTTCGTAGAGACCGGCCCACTGTCTGACAATGCGCAGTTTGTCTAGCTTCGGAAACAGCCTCGTGAAGCGCTGGGCCATTTCATACATGAAGTGCATCGAGCTCCCGACGAAGGTTCCGACTGGTTCGTTGGGGTCGCCCATACCCATAACCACGCCGCCGCTCATTTCCTGACGGGCGTAGAGACCGACGCTGAAGCTGATGACCATCGGGTTCCACAGGCGCTCGACCGGTTCGGTGACGAGAATCTCGTGACGATATGGATCGACCGGAATTTCGACGTTGAGCATGGCACCGATGCTGCGCGAGAAGCCGCCAGCGCAGTTGAACAGCAGTGGTGTCTGGTAAGTATTGCCTGATTCGGTCATGACAAAGAAGGTATCGCTCTTTTTCATGATGCCGACGACGTTGGTCCAGAGGTGAATCTGCACGCCAAGGCGGCGTGCGGCGTTGGCATAGCCCTGGGTCAGCAGAAACGGGTTGATGTGCCCGTCTTTCGGGCACCAGGTAGCTTTTCTGATCGTCTCTTTGTTGAGATAAGGTACGATTTTGACCGCCTCGTCGGGGTCGACAATGTTGACATCGAGGCCGAGACTTCGCTGCATCTCAACGTTCTTTGCAAACTGCTGTTCTTCTTCGGGGGTGTGGGCAAGAATCAGATAGCCACCCTGAAAAAATTCTGTGTGGTAACCGAGTTCCTCTTCGAGGCCTTCGAGTCTTTTAACTGAATCCATGGCGAGCAGAGTGTTGGCTTCAGTGCTCCATTGCTGGCGAAAGCCGCCGCCGCAGCGTCCGGTCGAACCACTCGCCAGATAATGACGCTCGAGAACACACACGTTTTTCATGCCGGCGCGGGCCAGCTCATAGGCTGTTGACACGCCAAGAATGCCGCCGCCAATAATTACTGCGTCGAATGCTCTGTTCATTTCTTTTCTCCGTTTTCAGCTTCCTGGCGCTCAAGTTCGGCCATGATCAGCTCGAACGAAACCGGGCGGTTGGGCGGTCGGAAGGTTGGCGGGTAGATCTCGGCCGGTGGTGTCTTGAGCTCGCGGCTGATGATCTGGGCAACGAGGCGGCGGCAGGTACGACCCTGGCACTGACCCATGCCAGCTCTTACCAGTCGTCTGATTTCATCGATGGTGGTTGCGCCCTGTCTGATGGCGGCAATGATTTCGTCTTCGGTGACATCCTGACATCTGCAGATGATTTTCATGTGTGACTCCCTTACACCCTGATGGCGCGAATGTTGTTGACCTGCCCGGCCGGAACTTCTACAGTTACCACGGCAGTGCGATCATAGGCTGGCGGGTTGATAACGCGAACGACTTTGACCTTGCCTAAGACCTTGCCAGCGCGGTCGAGTGCGGTGACTTCCTGCCCTTTTTCTGGCACCGGAAGCAGTTCATGGCTCATCGAAACCATCGCCATGCCGGGCGTATGCTTCATGTTGATCACGAAAATGGCAAGGCCGGGGCATCTGGCAATACACAGACCGCAGCCGGTGCAGGCATCGAAGTCGAGCAGCGGCTTGTCAGTGATGCCTTCCTTCATCTTGATGGCTTTGGTCGGACAGGCCGAAACACATGGGTCACAGGGAATATCCTGCAGACATTCAATTATCGCTACCGGCCCCTTTTCGAGGCGTGCCGGCGGGGGTAATACGGGGGCGAGTTCTTCCGGGGTGATGATTCCGTCGTTTTTCAACATTCTCCTGCCTCCTTGAGCACGCGTTCGCGGCCCCAGCGGATACGTTCGCCGGTTGAACCCGAGCGCAGGGTGCGTAGTTCTTCGCGGGCTTCGGCGACAATGGCGTCGGCCTCGGCCGATTTGCCGTGAACAGCTTCGTAGGCGCGGGCACCAGCTATTCTGCCGGCCAATATCGCGGTGGTCGCTTCTTCGATGCCTGAAGCATCGCCGGCCACGAAAATGTCGGGGTTGGTGGTGCGCATCGATGAATCGTGCAGTGGCACGAGGCCGCCAAGTTCGCCGACATGAACCATACGGCACTGTGCCTGCTGGAACAGGTCGATCAGCGGAGTCAGACCGACGGCGAGACAGATGCAGTCGCATTTGATTTCGAATTCAGTATTGGGAACCGGCTGAAACTTTTCGTCGACCCGGCAGAGTACGGCGCCTTCGACGCCATCTGTGCCAAGTGCTTTGAGAATCGTATGCGAAGTGTGAATCGGTACGCCGAGACGTCTGATTTTGCTTGCATGTACGAGATAGCCACCGATGGTGGGCATACCTTCGACGAGGCCGACGACTTCGACGCCGGCCTGAATCAGCTGGTAACTGACAATCAGGCCGATATTGCCGCTGCCGACCATCAGAATTTTCTGGCCGGGCCGAATGCCGTGCACGTTCATAAGGGTCTGTACGCCGCCGGCGCCGTAGATGCCGGGCAGATCGTTGTTTTCGAAAGTCAGGCTGTTTTCGGTCGCGCCGGTGCAGACGATAGCAGCCTGGTAGGTTACACGTTCGTATGCATTCTGCGAAAGTATGCCGGCTTCTTTATTGTGATAAAAGCCGACTGCTGCCGTGTTTTCGAGCACGGTCAGACGGGCTGCCACGTCTTTTATATCCTGTTGCAGCTTGTCAGCGATGGTGATACCGCGAATCCCGGCGTCACGGTTGCTGCTGCCAAAAAATCTGTGGGTCTGCTTGATCAGCTGACCGCCAACGCGGGCGCTGTCATCTACCAGCAGGGTTTTTGCACCCAGCTTTGCCGCTACGTGGGCTGCCGACAACCCGGCCGGGCCACCGCCGATAACGAATACTTCAGTGTTTCTGCTCATGGTTTGATGTACCCGTGTCCTTTCTGCATCTTGACCTGCATGCCTTCTTTCAGCGGTGTGATGCAGGTCATGGTATTGATCTGGCCATCCACTTTCATAATGCAGCTTGAACAGCGACCAATTGCGCAGAAAAAGCCGCGGGCGCGGTTCTTCTGCGGGCTGTGGCGCAGCGTTTTGATGCCGGCCGCATGCAGTGCCGCCGCTATCGGTTCGCCCTCAAAGCCCTGGTATTCTTTTCCTTCGAAGTAGAACTTGACGGTCCTACGCTCAGGAAAGCTCAATACCGGGTGTTTTTCGATACGTAGGGAAGTCATACCATTCCTCCTTGCCCTTACCTTCGACTAAAAGCATTGTCTGTATCTTTCGCTCACGTTCAGATAGCAGTAATTTTACATTTCGCCGGCGTAATTGTCAGCCGAATTTTTTAAAAATCTGAACATCTGAAGAGAAGGCTCGCACAAAGGCGCTTAAACACGATGAAGAAAGATACGATTCGCACAAAGGCGCAGAGACACGAAGAATAAAGGAAAACAGGACAAAAGAAGAGAAGAAAGAAAAGAAGAGAAGAAAGAAAAAAAGAGAAGAAAGAGAAGAAAATCCGCAGATGACGCAGATTGCGCGGATTTTTTAAAACAGCAGGCCGAAGATGAGGACGAAGACGAATACGATTGCCCGGCTTCGCCGCGGCCGGCGAGAACGATTACGATTACGAGAATGAGAAGAGGACGAGAACGAGAACGAGAACGAGAACGAGAACGAGAACGATACCCGACAGCGATAAGAGCGTGCTGATTGCATTAAGTAATGAGTGTCGATAAATAAAGGGCGCAGGCGGGTTTCTCATGAGCGGAAACTTCGAGCCAGGCAGTATTGACGCAGAGCTATAGCTATTCAACAATACCCGTGCCTGGGGAGAGTTGTAGCGAATGAGATTCCGCCGAGAGCCCGGATAAGCGGTATATCTGAGTTAATTTGTAGAGGCGATTGAGAGAACGATTACGAGAACGAGACCGATAGCGATCAGGAGATTGGGAGTTGTTTACATGATGGGTTTGGGGTAGACTGCAGAAAACTTGAAATGAAGGGCTGTTGTTGTGAGATTCTCCTGGCTGAACTGGCTTGTCTGCGTATTGCTGGGGTTACTGCTTTATCTTGGCAGTCCGGCGCTGGTCGAAGATGCTGAAAACCGCTGGCTCGACCTGCTTTTTCGTTATCGCGGGGCGGCGGCAACCGACTCACGCATCATCATCGTCGGAATCGATCAGGAAACTCTGAGCTGGGGCGCCCGGCCGATGTTTGCCTGGGGGCCTATATATGCTGAACTGGCGCAGGCGGCAGCGCAGGCGTCGGCTTCGGTTCTGCTTTTTGACCTGATTTTTTCGCCGACTTCAGAAAGCGTGCTGCGCGAACATGTCCGCTCACTCGCAGCAGAACTGGGCGAGAATGTGTCGCCGCGCCTGCTGCGGGCTATTGGCTTCGACAAGCCATTTCGAGCAGCTCTGCTCGAGATGATCAAATCAGGAACCCGGCTGGTGCTGGGATTTGCCTGGGAGCGCAACCAGCCGGTGTTTTCCGACCCTTCGCTGTTGCATATCGCCAGGCGTGAAAATACTGGATACTACAATATCGCAACCGCACGTGACGGAGTGACGCGAAGCATCGAACTCTACAGTGACCATGGCGGCGAGCGGGTGAGCGCTGTTTCTGTAGTGGCAGCCGGCAAACTCGCCTCGCTGACTGCAATACTGCCTGCCATGCCGTTGCAGCATATCAACTTTCGTGGGCCACGCAACAGTTTCAACCTGCTGCAGCTTAAAAACCTTCTCGAACGCTATCGTGCCGGAGAAAACCTGCATGCGCAGCTGGCTGGCAAAATCGTTCTTGTCGGTTTCACCGGTATCACCGACTTCAAATCGACCCCCTTCGGTTTCATGCCTGGAGTCGAGCTGCATGCCAGCATTATCGACAATCTGCTCAACCGCAGATTTCTGCACAAGGTATCGCCTGCGCAGGAATTGCTGGCAGTCAGCCTGATCATACTGCTTCTGTTGTTATGTTCGCTGCGTTACCGCATACAGTCGGTCATAGCCGGATTCATCGCGGCTTTCAGCTGGGCAGTTGTTTCGCTGCACGGGTTCGACGGATTCTATCTGCCGGTGGCCCGGCCATTGCTGCTACTCGCGGCATTCATAAGTATTACCGCCATTATCGCCTACCGTTCGATTTATGTCGACCGGCGGCGCGTGCGTCAGATATTCAGTCGCTACGTCAGCGACAGTGTTCTGCATCAGGTTCTGACTTCGGATGAGCGGGATTTCATGCAGGGCAAACGACGACAGCTCTGCATTCTGATTGCTGATATCAGAGGGTTTACCACGTTCAGCGAAAAACGCGATGCCCACCAGGTCGTCAAGTTTCTCAACGCCTATTTCAGCGCAGTTACCGAAATGATCATGCGGCATCGTGGTGTTGTCGACAAGTTTCTCGGTGACGGTCTGCTGGCTTTTTTCAACGCGCCGGTCGAAGATGACGATTTTGCTGATAATGCCCTGAAAGCAGCTTTAGAAATCAGGGCCTATTCAGATTCTCCGGAGTTCAGGGCGATCAGCCACGAAGAACAGCTGAAGGTCGGCATAGCACTGCATGTGGGTGACTCAGTGTTCGGTAACATAGGCTCGACACGTAAAACCGAGTTTACCGTTATCGGTGACACCGTTAACACCTGCTCACGCATGGAATCATTGAACAAAGAGTTCGAAACATCTATAATAGCAAGTGGCCAGCTGACTGCGCTGATTCGTCAGCAGGTGAAATGGCAGTTTCTTGGTAAACGAAGTATTCGCGGCAAGACCGCCGAAATCGAGCTTTACACGATTTCCGATCAGGAGTGAAATATGACGGTAAAGATATTTAAACTGGTTCTGGTTTGTCTGATACTGACCGCCTCAGTTCATGCGGCAGGTGAAGACGTCGCACTGGTTACGGCATTGACCGGCACGGCAACTGCCAGCTGGGTCGAACCGGTTGCTGACGAAAGTCAGGTCAAAGACGAAGACCGGCGCAGCCATGAATGGAAGCTTGAAGTCGCCGAAATGCTGCCGGCCGGTGCTGAAGTCAAGACTGGCGCTGATTCAGAACTGACCATCATTCATCTTGCCGGCAACGTCGAATATAACATCGGTCCCTTGGCTCAGGTCAGGATCAGCGACGACAAAGTGGAAGGACAGGATGTCGTATCCATGCCGGTAAAGCTGGTCTCTGCCGATCTCGGGCTGGCCGGTTCGATGCAGAATCAGGTCGGAGCCGTAATTTCTGATCATGTCGAAGAAGGTCAGGCCTCAAGTCTGCAAGATTCATACGATACCGGTGGAACCAAGAGTGTGTCTTTCGAGCTCAACCGCGAAACTGAAGAAAAGGCTTCGCGGCTTTCGATAGAGCTGCAACCGGCTCCTGCTCCTGCCGCCGCGTCTGGTGCCGCCGCCAGAATGCCGGTGTCATCGCTGCCGGTTGCCAGGATTTCGTCATCTGATGAAGAATCTGAAGACAGGTTAGATGCGCAGGTAGAGAATGAATATGCGAAAAAGCGCGAAGAAATGCCGCAGGCCCTGGTTATGGTCGAAGCCTGCTTTGCTCTGCCGAAAGAGATACTGACAAAAGTTGCCCCGGAAGATGCCGGTCTCGAAGTTGCAGACTATGAAATCAAGATGGTCGACACCTTTGGTGGCTGGGTTGATTTTAACTTCAAGACACCGGTAGTCGAAAAGAACTTCAACCTGAACATCAAGGGCAGCAGCGGAATTCTGCCGATTACCCTGCATGTCGAAGATGCAATGCCGTCGGTGGCTTATGCCTGGCGCCTCGAAAAGAGTGGTCTGCTGGCGCAGGCTGCTTCGATATGGCTCAAACTGCAGGCTGGCGGTATGGCCGAAACCCGGGTTGCTCCTCACTTGAAGCGCATCAGGGAAAAATTGCTGCAGTCACAGAACTGATGCTGTTGTTGTTTACGTCAGCCCTGCTGCCTGCAGCAGGGCTGATTTTTCTTCGGCAGTAAGTAGTCGCAATTCTCCGGGTGGCAGCTTGCCAAGCTGCAGAGGGCCGAAACGAATACGGTGCAGACTGACGACCGGTCGTCTGAAGCTGGCAAACATGCGCCTGACCTGGCGTTTCTTGCCTTCGCTGATAATTACCGAATAGCATTGCGGGTCAGCGAGCTGGCGCAGTCGGCATGGTGCGGTAATGCCCTCTTCTATCGCCACGCCCTGTCGGAACTGTTTCTGTTCGTCAGGGCTGAGCGGCTCGCCATCGATTTTGACGAGATACTCTTTTTCGACCTTGTAAGAGGGGTGCAGCAGACGGTTGGTCAGTTCGCCATAATCGGTAATCAGCAGAAGACCGGTAGAATCGCGGTCCAGGCGGCCAATCGGGTAAAGGCGCCGGTCGGTCGGCAGGAAATCGCTGATGGTCTGGCGGCCGCGCTCGTCTTTGAGCGTGGTTACGACGCCGAGTGGTTTGTGAAAAATGTAGATCGCCGGCTGTTGTTTTGTTGGGGGGCTGATTACCTTGCCGTCGATTCTGATTTCGGGCAGCTGGTCGGGGTCGATCGAGAAACCCTGTGTCGTCAGGCGGATTCCGTCGATTTCGATACGCCCGTTTTCAATCAGCCTTTCGATGCCGCGGCGCGAAGCAATTCCCCATCCGGCCAGCAGTTTCTGAATGCGGACAGGTTCACTCATGATTCATACAGTGCGGTTCACCATTGGCAGAGAACAGTGAAATCCATGACGCGGCCCGCTTTGGTATCGGAATAGGAGCCGCGTGAAAAAAACGGGTCTCTGAGCTCGCCGGTGCGTTCGATCAATGGAAACAGGTGCGAGAAAATCAGGCTGCTCTTGAGAGTGAGACCCTGCAGTGAGACGGAGTTGCCAAAACTGGTTTCGACGGTAGTCAGAACTGCCATATTTTCGGGAATACTGCCGGATTTCCATGAGAACATGCCAGGTCTGAGAATATTGCAGAAGGTGGCGAAGTGACGACTGGCATCGTTGCGGGTCGGACTTATTCTGATCATGATGGCGGCCTTGCCGTCTTCTCTGGCACTGACCGAAGCAAACTGCACATACATGTCGTTCGAGTTGGCCAGATTGAGGGCATGTTCGATATCAGCGAATTCGCCAGAAAAAACGAATTCCTGATGCGTTTCGAGGTCGCGATGGCTGATCTGTCCGAATTTGTCGGAAAGGTTGGCCAGAATGGCCTCGTTTGCCTGAGCAATGAGCGGCAGGGTCAGAACTAACATGGTTAAAAGCAGATAAGCGGATTTTTTCATCGGTTCCCCCGGTCATTTGTCAAATTCAGCCGGATTACAGCTGATTACAGGATCAGGTTGCCGCCGGCAGTTCGACGGTAACCAGGGTACTGGTGTCGGGTGTGCTCTTTATGCTGATATCACCGTTACATAGTGATACCAGCTTCTTGGCTACAGCCAGTCCGAGGCCAAGAGATGACTTGTCTGCTGATGAAAAAGGCTTGAACAGGCTGGCCTGCTGCTCGAGCGGTATACCTTTGCCGCTGTCGAAAATGATGAATTCGACACGATCGGTCGTTTTGGGCTTGAGTCTGGTGACTACCTTGATTTCGCCGCCTTTGCTGCCGAGCCCGATCAGCGCATTGATGAACAGGTTGCTGGCGATGGTGGCGAACGACTCGGGGTCGATCTGCACTGGCGGCAGATCTGCCGGCAGGCTTTTCGAAACCTTGAGGTTTTTGCCGATATCCTTGACGCCTGAGAGCAGGCGGGCGGTAACTACGTGGTTCTTGAGCCCTGCAAAAATCTCTTTTTCGATGAGCTGATTCAGCTGCATTCTGGCGAGTTTCGGTTTGATATCGGCAAGATGCGAAATCAGATTTCTGACGTTGTAATCCATTCTCTGGCCCTGGGCCTGAATCAATGGCAGAACTTTGTCGGCCATGTCAGTTTTACCAGCCTGCGCGCGAATCTGCTCGAGTGGTGCGACTATGTTGTGTTTGAGAATCTCTTTGTTTATCGCTGCGGCTGCGGCCGCCGGCGATTCAGCGACTCCGGATACTTTTGCCAGCATGCTGGTGAATTCGTGCAGTTCACGTGACAGATTGCTGATCGAGCCACCGTCGGCGATGACGGCACCACCGGCTGTCGGCATTGCTGCCGTCGGCATGATAACCTTTGGTGAAGATTCTTCGGCCATTTTAGGCTTTTTATCTTCTTCGGTTTTTTCGTCGCCACCGGCATCGACAGTTGTGTTGAATACTTCCTGGACCGAGGTGACGCCTGTGATAAGTTTGTAAAGAGCCGATTCGCGCAGTGACAGCATGCCGTCTACCAGAGCCTGTCGCCGCATTTCCTCGGTATTGGCTTTGTTTTCGATCAACTCGCGGAACTTTTGCGTCATGGTGAGAACTTCGTAGATACCCTGGCGCCCTTTGAGCCCTACGTTATCGCAGTCCGGGCAACCCTCACCTTTGCGGAAAACCAGATTGTCGATCTTGTATTTATCGTCGAGGTGCAGCTTTTTAAGCAGGCGTTCGTCGATTCCGAGTGAGAGCAACAGGTCTTTATCAGCCTTGTATTCTTTTGCGCAGGTTTTGCAGACCTTCTTGACCAGGCGCTGGGCCTGAACGATACGAAGCGAGGTCGAAAGGCTGAAAGGTTCGATGCCCATGTTGAGCAGGCGGGCTACGGTTGCCGGCGCATCGTTGGTGTGCAGAGTCGAGATGACGAGGTGGCCGGTCATTGCTGCCTTGATCGCGATCGAAGCGGTTTCGAAGTCGCGAATTTCGCCGAGCATGATGACGTCCGGGTCCTGGCGCAGAAACGAGCGCAGGGCGGCCGAAAAGTCGAGGCCGATGTCGGGGTGGCACTGCACCTGGTTGATGCCCATCAGGTTGTATTCGACCGGGTCTTCTGCGGTCATGATATTGATCGATGGATTGTTCAACAGAAACAGCGAAGAATAAAGTGTCGTGGTTTTACCTGAGCCGGTCGGGCCGGTTACCAGCACGATGCCGTTCGAGCATTTGACGCCTTCCATGAAGCGTTCGAGAACGAATGGCTCGAAGCCGAGGTCGCCGAGGTCTACTCTCAGGTTGCCCTGGTCGCAGATACGCATGACGATTTTTTCGCCCCAGATACAGGGAATGCATGACACGCGCAGGTCGATCTTGCGGTTCTGCATGTTGAGCTTGATACGACCATCCTGCGGGCGTCGGGTCTCGGCGATGTCGAGATTGGCCATGACCTTGATGCGGCTGACCACGCCGGCGTGCGCGGCGCGGGCCGGGGTCATGAACAGTTTCATGATGCCGTCGAGACGAAATCTGATGCGCAGTTCATGTTCGTAAATTTCGATATGAATGTCGGAAACATTCATGTTGACTGCCTGGGTCAGAATCAGGTTAACCAGCTTGATGATCGGGGCATCGTTTTCGCCCATTTCGAGGCCGTCGTCGTCACCGCCGCCGCCGCCGAGCTCACTGCCGATGTTGTCGGCAAGGGAGTCGACGTTTTCGCCATAAAGGTTGCCCAGAGCAGCCATGATCGAAAGTTCAGAACTGACGACCGGCGAAACCCGCATGCCGGTCATCATTTCGATGTGGTCGATGGTGATGATATCGGTCGGATCTGTCATTGCCAGAACCAGCTTGTTGTTCTCGCGTTTGACCGGGCACAGAATCTGCTCATGGCAGAGCTTTTTCGGCAGCAGGGTGGCAAGCACCGGATCAACGAGGCTTTCGTCGAGATCGACGAATGGAATGTTGAACTGCTTTGACAGCGCGATTGACAACTGCTTGTTGGTGAGAATGCCGTGTTTTACCAGATAGGCGCCGAGGCGGATTTTGTCGTTCTTGGCGCCCTGAATGGCGTCGTTGAGCTGCTCGGCTGTGCAGTATTTCGAT
>Ga0209605_1001332_pt1 | contig 28081 bp, 21 predicted proteins | sample AD_UKC035_MetaG_FD_184408 | JGI IMG/M metagenome (GOLD analysis project Ga0209605, IMG submission 184408) | Active sludge microbial communities of municipal wastewater-treating anaerobic digesters from USA - AD_UKC035_MetaG (SPAdes) (version 2) | ecosystem: Engineered > Bioreactor > Anaerobic >...
CGGCTCGTTCCTGATGAACCTGTTGGTGCTCAACGCCGCCGCGCACACGGGTGAGATCTCGGTGGTGAAGGGCTTGCAGGGGTTGCAGGGCTATCCCTTCTAGGCAACATGGGTGGTGAAGGGCTTGTAGGGGTTGCAGGGCTATCCCTTTTAGCCAACATGGTGCAGCCAGGGGTGTTCGAACTGAACGGAACCCGTCTCCACGTGGAGGAAGCCGGCGCCGGCCCGGCCGTCGTCTTCCTTCACGGCTTCACCCTGATGGGATTCCTCCTCCTGGCGCGCAAAATCCACATCGGTTTCGTTGAATAGGATGACAGGCATCCGTTCGTTGATTGCAGGGGTGACCTGTCCAGGTCCCGGATGTTCTTGTTGCCGGCAGGAGGAGATCAACCCTGCGTGTCAGATTCGCTTCAAATCCGGCTCCTCGGCGAGTTCAGCGTGGTCGTTGACGGCGAGTCTGTCAGGGGCCTGAACAGCGCGCGCATTCAATCCCTGTTGATCTATTTGCTCCTGAATCGGGCGATCCCCCAATCGCGCCAGCAACTGGCCTTTCTCTTCTGGCCCGACACCTCCGACCGTCAGGCGCAGACCAATCTGCGCCAGCTTCTGCACGCCCTGCGCCGCCGTCTGCCCGCAGTCGCCGACGCCCTCCTCGTCGACGAGCGCACGATCCGCTGGCGCGCTGATGCATCGCTTTATCTGGACGTAGCCGAGTTCGAAGCCGCGCTGGCGCGCGCCAAACAGACGACGGGGAATCAGCGGCTCAGGGCTTTCGAAGAGGCAGCCGCGGTCTATCGGGGGGCCCTGGCGCCCGACTGCTACGACGAATGGATCCAGGCCGAACGCGAGCGGCTGGCGCAGCAGCACCTCGCCGCGTTGGAACAGTGTGTGCTGCTGAACGAGGAGCGGCGGACGTATGCACAGGCGATCGACTGGGCGCGGCACTTGCTGGCAGCCGATCCTTTGCACGAAGCCACCTACCGCCGTCTCATGCGCCTGTACGCGCTCAACAATGACCGGGTCGCGGCTGTGCGGGTCTATCACACCTGCGTGGCAGTGCTGGCGCAAGAACTGGACGTCGAACCCAGCACAGCCACGCGCGAGCTCTACGAGCGCCTCATCAACGCTACGGGGGACACGGCAGAGCCGCTGGCTGGAACGCCCGGCAGGATGCGCGACGCAGGCATTGGCCTGGTGGGCAGGCAGCGCGAATGGCAGGCATTGCAGGCCGCCTGGCGCACGGCCAACCGCGGCGCGGTCCAGTGTGTCGTGTTGAGCGGTGAGGCTGGCCTCGGCAAGACCCACCTTGCCGAGGAGATGATGCATTGGGCAGGTCAACAAGGCATTTCCACCGCAGTCTCACGGGGTTTCGCGGCCGGTCGCGGCCTGGCGTATGCGGCGCTGGTGGAATGTCTGCGCAGCGAGCCAGTCGCTCCGTTGGTGCGGCGGCTCGATCCAGCCTGGCGCAGCGAACTGGCGCGGCTTCTCCCGGAATTGCTCGCCGAGGACCCGCGCCTGCCGCGACCTGAGCCGATCAACGAGCGCTGGCAACGCCAGCGGCTGTTCGAAGCGTTGGCGCGCATCTTTGTCGCGCATAACCGTCCGTTTGTCCTTGTGCTCGACGACATGCAATGGTATGCCAACGAAACGCTGGAATGGCTTTCGTTTCTGGTGCGTTTCGAGCCACGGGCGCGATTGTTGATCATCGGCTGCCTGCGCAGCGACGAGATCGACGCCGGCCATCCTGTAGCGCAACTCCTCTTGGACCTGCGCGGTGCGGGTCTGCTGACGGAGTTGGCCCTGGCGCCGCTATCGGCGGAGGAAACGCACGCCTTGGCCGACCAACTGGCCGACCACACGCTCGATGCAGCCGCGGGGCGGGCGCTTTACCATTTCACCGAAGGCAACCCGCTGTTTGTAGTCGAAACCGTGCGCGCCAACCTGGACGCTGCTCTGCTGGCGCAGCCAGTCGAGGCGCCGACGCAAGGCATGTCACTGCCCATCCTTCCGCCCAGGGTGCAGTCGGTGATACAGACCCGGCTGGCCCAACTGTCCGGCGCTGCGCACGAGCTGGCAGCCCTGGCGGCGACGATCGGGCGCGCCTTTACCTTCGACGTGCTGGCGCGCGCCTATGGGCAAAGCGAAGATGTTGCCGTGCGCAGTCTGGATGAGCTCTGGCAGCGCCGCGTTGTGCGCCAGCAGGGGGCCAACACGTACGACTTCAGCCATGACCGCATCCGTGATGTGGCCTACGCCGAGATCAGCCCGGCGCTGCGGCGCTCCCTGCACCGCCGGGTGGCGCATGCGTTGGAGCAAGGTTACGGCGCCGACTCTGACATTTTCAGCGCGCAAATTGCCAACCATTATGAGCAGGCCGGCGAGATTCAGCAGGCGCTGATCTACTACCAGCGCGCCGCCGAAGTGACCCTGCGCTTGTTCGCCTATCAGGATGCCATCGCCATGCTCGACCATGCCGTGTCCCTCGTGAGGATGCTGCCGGCCGGTCCCGCTGCGACTGAGTTTGAGTTAGAGCTGCAGATGAGGCTGTGCACCGCCTGGGCGGCGATTACCAGCTATCTCGGCAGTGAAGCGGATGCCGCCTACACCAGGGCGCTGGAACTCTGTCGCCAGGTCGAGAACAAACCCTATCTGTTCACTGTCTTGTGGGGCCTTCATGAGGTCGCGCTGTATCGGGTGGAGTATGAGGAGAGTCTGGCGCTCGCCCACCAATGCCTGGAGATCGCCGCGGAGCTTGGCGATCCCGGCCTCTTGTTGGAGGCACACCATGCCGTCTGGGGTCCCTACTATTTCCTGGGCGACTATGACAAAGCCTTCGAGCACATGCAGGCCGGGTTGGCCATCTATGATCGGGCGCTGCATGAGCCCTTGAGCATCCACTACGGAGTACACGACGCCGGAGCATGTGCGCTGTACGAAAGCGCGCTGGCGCTGTGGAATATGGGCTACCTGGACCAAGCGCTCGACCGGATGACGCGCGCCGTGGTCCTTGCCAAAGAGCTCACGTTTCCGGCTAACATCGCCGACGCATACAGCTACGCCGGATTCCTTTGTCACCTGTTGCGCGACCCGGCCCGCACCGGGTCCTTTGCCGAGCCCGCCCTACAAATCAGCATTGACAAAGGCTATCCTTACACGCGCATCTTGAGCGCAGTGCTGTTGGGGTGGAGCCTGGCGATGCAGGGCCAGGTGGCGGAGGGATTGGCCCTGGCTCGCCAGGGCATGGATGACGCCGATGCGACCGACTTGCGGCTGCACTACAGCCAGCTTACCGCGTTGCTGGCCGAGATTCTCATTGCCGCGGGGCGGCACGAAGAGGCCATCGACGCGCTGAACGAGGGCATCCGTCGCTTTGAGACGTATCACGACCTGTTGTGCACCCCGGACTTGTGGACGCTCAAAGGGGACGCTCTGCTCGTTTTGAACGCGGGTTACACCCTGGTCGAGGAGTGCTACAAAAACGCGCTAGCCTTGGCGCTCCGGCTGGGCGCCCAGGTGTCGGCGCTGCGCGCAGCCACCCGCCTTGCGCAACTCCAACACAGCCGTGGCCGCGGACAAGATGGTCGCCACGCATTGTTGAAGGTCTACAACGGGTTTTCGGAGGGTCACGACACGCCCGACCTGCGTGCGGCCGCTGACGTACTCGTTAGTACAATCGGGCGTAAGTTGTCCCAGTGTATTTCGCTCTAGCCGGTTCCGTGAACCGGCGGCGTTGGCGGCCAACCCTGCCGGTTCACGGAACCGGCTAGAGCGGTAACACCCCGCCGGTTCACGGAACCGGCTAGAGCGGTAACACCTCGCCGGTTCACGGAACCGGCGAGAGCGATAGAGCGGTAACTATGGGCGCACTTACGCCACCGTCTACTAGAGTGTCGCCATTGTCCTGAGAAACATCAGAGGTGCATTCAAAATGGCTGAGACCCTTCGGGTTTCCGTGTGCTAACGGTGACTCGTGGTCGACAAGTCGGCTGCGTTTCCGGCGATTCGTGGCCGACAACGGAAGCCCGAAGGGTCTGCAGTCAACCAGTTTTGACCGCACCCATCCGATTTGAATCATAGGATCGGGAGAATCGACGATGCAACCCAGATATGCCTTGCTTGTGTCACTGTGTTTTTTGGCTGTTCTCAGCGGTTGCGTCACCGCTCCGCTCGCGCCGGCCCGCGCGCAACCGCCGGCTGTGGAGGTCGCACTTGCCGCCGGCGCGAACGTCGCCCATGCTGCTATTGAACCGGCCGCCTTTGCCGATTTCGATCCCAGCTCCGCCTGCACATCCGAGCTCTGGGTTCTGGTCAACGTCTACGAGACGCTGACACGCTATGCGCCGCTTGGCAGCCAAGATGCGTTGGAACCCGGGCTGGCCACGTCCTGGGCCGTCTCCGACGAGGGTATGACGTGGACTTTCAAACTGCGTGAAGGGGTGAAATTCCACGACGGCGCCAACTTCGATGCCAGCGCGGTCAAGCGCTCGATCGAGCGCACCAAGGAGCTCGGCCAGTGCGCTGCCTTTCTCTTGGAGCCAATCAGCGAGATTCAGGTGCCGGACCCCTACACCGTTGTCTTCAACCTGGCCTATCCGGCGCCATTGGACTCTATCCTGGCCAGCCCGTACGGCGCCTGGATCATGAGTCCAGGCGCCGCCGATAAGGACGCGGCCTGGTTTGCCGCCGGCAACGAATCCGGCACAGGGCCCTACCGGTTTGCACGCTACGAGCCGGGGCAAAGGCTGGTGGTGCAGCGCTTTGACGACTATTGGCGCGGTTGGCAGCCCGATCAGTTCGACGCCGTCATCTTCGAGATGATCGACGACCCAGTGGCAGCCGAACAGATGCTGCGCGCAGGTGAGCTCGATTTTGCCAACCAGGTCGTTTTGACCGCAGACCAAATGGCAAGTCTCGACGGGCATAACGGCTTGCGGCTTGACGCCGCCCCCAGCCTCGGCAATTGGGTGATCTTCCTCAATCACCGCCATCCACCCACCGACGATCTGCGTGTGCGGCAGGCGTTGGCCTATAGCTTCCCCTACGAGTCAGTCATGGCCCACACCATGCTTGGCAAAGGAACGCTGGCCCATGGCCCCGTACCCACCAGTCTGTGGGGCCATGACCCCGAACCATCGCGCTACATCGAGGACTTGGATCAGGCGGCCAGCTTGTTGGAACAGGCTGGCTACGCCAGCGGGCTGGAACTGACTTTCTCTTACGACCCCACTGAGCAGACGATGGCCGAGCTTTGGCAGGCCAACCTGGCCAAGATCGGCGTCAAGCTCAAGCTGGAGCCCGCCGATTTTCCCATCCGATGGGACGCGGCCAAGAGCGCACCTGAAAAGGCCCCCCATGCCTTTCTACTCACTTGGGCGCCGGACGTGGTCGATCCGTATTCCTACCTCTTCAATATGTTTCACTCCGAGGAACAGCCGCTATGGAATCTGGGATTTTACAGCGATCCGGCCTTCGATGCCCTCGTCGATCAAGCCCGCCGGCAGAGCGCCGTCGACCAGACGGCGGCCAGTGCTCTGTACGTCGACGCCCAGGGAATGCTGGCCGACGACGCGGCTGCCATCTACGCGTCGGACCTTCCGGAATTCAACATCATCGCGGATGACATCCAGGGCTTCGTGACTAATCCTTCCTATTCGCACCTGGTGATCTGGTACGATGTGCGCCGCAAGGAGTGATCGATGATCCGCGCCGACCATCTCCTGCGCCGGGCGGCAACCTCGCTGATCGTGGTTTTCGGCGTCCTCACGCTGACGTTCGTCCTAACCCGCGTCCTGCCTTCGGATCCGGCGCAACTGATCGCAGGCCAACGGGCGCGGCCGGAGCAGGTGGCTGCCATCCGCAGCCAGCTCGGCCTCAACCGGCCGCTGCCCGAGCAATTCGCTCGCTACCTGGGCAGTCTGGCTCGCGGAGACCTGGGACGGTCGTTCGTCACCAAGCGCAGTGTGGCCGAGGACCTGGGCATCTTCCTGCCGGCAACGCTGGAGCTGGTGCTGTGCGGCTTTGCGCTGGCGCTGGTCGTCGGCATCCCGGCCGGCATCCTGGCGGGCGTCAACGAGCGGGGCGCGTTCGACCGGGTCACCGGGGTCGCGGCCATCCTGGGCGCGGCGGCGCCGGTCTTTGCGCTGGCGCTGCTGGCCCAGCACGTGTTCTTCAACCAGCTTCACTGGCTGCCGCTCAACGGCCGGCTGAGCGCCGAGGTGAGCCTGGCGCATCCGGTCACTTTCGTCACGGGCTTTCTGCTGGTGGATACGGCCTTGACTGGCAACTGGGTAGCCTGGCGCGACGCACTGGGACACCTGATCCTGCCGGCGCTGGTGGTGGCCGTCTATCCGCTGGCGATTGTCCTGCGCATGATGCGCAACAGCATGGTCGATGTGCTGCATCAGCCGCACATCACGGTGGCGCGCGCCAAAGGCCTGTCTGAACGCGCCATTCTCCTGCACCACGCGCTGCCCAACGCCATCCTGCCGGTGTTGACCATCGCCGGGTTGATGTTTGCCTACGCCATCACCGGCACCCTCCTGGTGGAGCTGCTCTTTCGCTGGCCGGGCGTGGGCAAGTACGTCGCCGATGCCATCGTTGCCAAGGACTTCCCTCCGATCCTGGCGGTGACGCTGGTGAGCACGGTGATTTTCGTCGGAGTCACGTTCCTGATGGATTTGCTGCGCGTAACGCTTGATCCGCGGGTGACAAGGTGATGAGTAGCTACGCTGGCGCTGAGCAAACAAGCGGTGCTGACTCGCCGCGCCGCGCAGGCGTAGTGATGCGAGGCCGGTCGAATCGGCTGCGGATGGTGATCAGGCTGCCAGGTGCTTGCTTGAGCCTGTTGTTCTTGACTGCGCTTGTAGCGGCAGCGGTCTTTGCGCCGTGGCTTACCCCTTACGCGGACCAAGGCGCAGGAACTCCCGACATGGTACACAAGTTGCTGCCGCCCTCGTCGGTGCATCTGCTGGGCACGGACGAGATGGGGCGCGATGTACTGGCGCGTTTGCTCTACGGCGCTCGCACGTCGCTGGCGCTGGCCGTGCTGGTGGTGGGCAGCAGCGTGGTGGTGGGGATCGCGGTAGGCCTCGCGGCGGGCTATACCGGCGGCTGGGCCGACGAGACGGCCATGCGCACAACCGACGTCTTTTTGGCGTTTCCGCCCTTGCTGCTGGCCATCCTGCTGGTGACCGTGTTGGGCGGCGGGTTTGCGAGCACCGTGCTGGCGTTGACCGTGGTCTGGTGGCCGGTCTACGCGGTGCTGGTGCGCGGGCAAGTGGTAAGCCTGCGCAGCCGGCCCTTTGTCGAGGCGGCGCGCGCAACCGGCGTGCCGCCGCTGGGCATCATGCGGCGGCATTTGCTGCCCAACGCCCTGGGACCGCTGCTGGTGCAGGCGACGGTCGACCTGGGCGTGGTCATCCTGGCGGCGGCCGGGCTGAGTTTCATCGGCCTCGGTCCGCAGCCGCCCACCGCCGACTGGGGGATGATGATAGCCAGCGGCCGGCAATATGTGTTGGGCGGGAGATGGTGGGTGGCCGGTGTGCCCAGCCTGGCGATTATGCTGACCGCGCTGGCTTTTGCCGTGCTGGGGGATGGCTTGCGCGACGCCAGCAACAGGGGACGCTGACACAAACGCTCGGTGGCAGATCGTGGCGGCAGGGGATCGGGGGCAGACCATTCCATTTTCACACGTACTACGGCGGGAAACACGTTGAAAACGCGCAACTTAGAACGCTGTTAGAACGCGCCCTCTGCTAGACTGTGCAGCAACTCTGGCAGACAAGTGAGACCATCATGCAGCACCAACCGACTTCCGAACTACCGACGATGACCCGCAGCAAGGCCTGGCTCTATGCCGCGGCAGGGCTGTCGGTCGCGGCGGGCTTGCTACATCTGCTGGTCATGCCTGAGCACTTCGAGGAATGGCCCGGCTACGGCCTGTTCTTTCTCATTGTCGCACTGGCGCAACTGGTCTATGCGGTACTCCTGCTGCGCCGACCGGCCAGCCGGACCTTGCTGGTGGCCGGGATCGTCGGCAACGTCTTGATCGTTGGTTTCTGGGCCTTCACTCGCACGGTGGGGGTTCCGTTTGGTCCGGAGGCCGGCGAGGTCGAGGCAATCGGCATGGTCGATACGGTCTCTAAGCTGGTCGAACTGGCTCTGATCTGCTGTCTGTTCATCCTGCTGCGCAACTCGGCACATGAGGGCTGAAGGGCAATCGCGGTCGGCTGATGAGACAGGAGGTGACCATGGACTTCGAATCTCGCACCGACGACCTCTGGATCCGCTCGCAGCTCTTCACCGTGCGCCTCTGGTACGAGCCAGTGGACGCGGGTCAATGGGAGGTGCGCATGCAGGCCAAACACATCCTGACCGGCGAAACGCGCTACTTCCGCGATTGGGCGCCGTTGGCGGCGTATCTCACCAGCAAACTCGAAGCGCCGGATGCTGACGTCAGCCAACCGGTGTGATCTGCCGTCTGCCGTCTGACGCCGAGGCCGAACAAGCCGTCTCAGCGACTCAGGCAATACCATTCTTCTGCCATGCTGTGACCCAGCATCTTGTCGTGACCTGTAATTTCGAATTCACGGAGGAAAAGACCATGAAACGACTCACTATTCTGTCACTGTTGTGTGTGCTGATTCTTGCGGCGTGCCAACCGGCGGCCGCGCCAGCCACCGAGGTACCCACCGCCGCGCCAGCCACAGAAGAACCCGCCGCGACGGCTGCGCCTGCAGCGGATGCACCATCTGCTGAGGAGCGCATCGCCAACGCCGTCAGCGCCGCACCCACGGTCATCGGCAAGGACGCCACGATCCTCGACTGGCCTACGGAGGAGGGTGGGCCAATGGTCGTGCTGCGCGAGGGCTCCAACGGCTGGACCTGCATCACCGACTGGCCAGCCTCACCCGGCAACGATCCGATGTGCATCGACGACATGTTTGCCAAGTGGAACGATGCGCTGGGGGCTGGCGCTCCGCTGACCGTCGACCGACCCGGCGTCGCCTATATGCTGGCTGGCGGCAGCGATGCCTCCAATACCGATCCCTTTGCCATGGCGCCCGCCGCGGGCGAGGATTGGATCAGCACGCCGGCGCACGTCATGCTGCTCTCGCCCGGCGGCTTCGATGCGGCCAACTTCTCGGCCACGCCCAAACAGGACGAGCCGTACATCATGTGGGACGGCACGCCCTACGAGCACCTGATGGTACCGGTGACGCCGATCTCGCTGGAAGCCATGAGCGATGTCAGCGCCGAGATGCAGAACACCATGAGCGCCGGGCCGGCCGGCATCGTCAAGAACGCCACCATCATGGGCAACCCCACCGTGGAAGGGGGCGAGATGGTCGTGCTGCAAGAGGGGACCAACGGCTGGACCTGCTATCCCGATCTCGCCACGTCGCCAGGCAACGATCCGGCATGCAACGACCCCATCAGCGACGCCGGCTTCATGACCGGCGCCGCGCGGACGGTGCCCAGTGCGGGCCTCTCCTACATGCTGGCCGGCGGCTCCGACGCAAGCAATACCGATCCCATGGCCACCAGTCCCGCCCCGGGCGAGGACTGGGTCACCTCGCCGGCCCACCTGATGTTCATGGTTCCAGGCGGCTTCGATACCAAGTACTTCACCACCGATCACATGTCCGGCTATCCCTACATCATGTGGGCCGGCACCGACCTCGAGCATATCATGATCCCGGTCGCCGATATGCCCATGGAATAACCGAGCACCGGACAGTTCCACTCTCTACCAGATGCCCCGACCGCACAATGTGGCCGGGGCATTTGGTAGTTGGCGCGTTCAGCCGCAGGATCGGTTTCGGCCGCGTAGCTACTCAGCCGCCGGGTGCGAGCACGTTGGTTTCGATACAGCGGCCTACTCAACCAACATGCTCGCACCCGACGGCAGGCCAAAAGCGCGGCGAGATAAGCAGAAAGCGAACAGGAACTGAGCAAGTCATGACCTGGGAAATGACCAACCGACGCTGCTACACTGAGGTCAACCAGGGAACGATAAACGGTTCGTTCCAGACATCCACCTCTCGCCTCGCAAAGGAGTCTGTCATGTTGACGAGAAACTCGTCCTCGATCTTTTTGGGTTTTGTGCTGCTGTTGGGGATGCTTTTTATGGGCAGTTTCGCCCCTGTGTCGGCTGACGCGCCCGTCGGCCCGGTTGCCTATCTGCCGCAGAGCAACGGCTTCAACACCATCGCCTACGACACCAACTCGCACACCGCGCTGGCCAACGTTCCCATGCAGGCGGGGCTGTACTTCGGCGTCGCCGTCAATCCGGCGGGAACGCGGGCCTATGTCACCAACGACTACACCGATACGCTGGTGGTGATCGACACCGCCGCCAACCAGCAGATCGCGGACATTGAGCTGCCGTCGCCGGGAACCGCCCATCTTGGCGGCTGTGACCCGGAGGCGGTGATCGTCAGCGACGACAACGCGCGCGTCTATGTGACCTGCGCGACTGGCAATCTGGTCTACATGATCGACGCCGCCAGCAACGCCATCGTCGGCCAGGTCGGCGTCGGCTTTCCAACCGGGCTGGCGCTCTCCGCCTCCGGGACCGAGCTCTACGTGGGCAGCTTCCAAAACAACACCCTGCGCATGGTAGACCTGACCGACCCCAATTTCGCCCAGCGCGTGTCGGCTCAGATCGGCGTGCCCAGAGAGGTGGTGCGTCAGCCGGGCAGCTCTCTGATCTATATCACCCACCTTCCCTATGAGAACATCGCCATCTACAACCCCACCGGCACGGTGGATCACCCAGCGGGGCGCATGGTAGGCACGGTGGTGGTCGACTCCATCAACGACATCGAATTCAGCCCCGACGGCGCAACGCTCTACATCACACGCCAGCCGTCGGCCGGCGTCCCCGGCGAAGTCGTCGCCTTCGACGCGACGCAGGTCAACGCCGATCCGGAGGACGTCGTGTCGTACAACATCGGAAGCGCAATCGCGCTTCCCCGCCCCCCCACGATGCTCAACCTGGACGTCAGCGCCGCCTGTCTGTTCGTGCAGGACGGCGTCAGCATCATGGAACTGGACATGCACACCGGGCAACTGGCGCGCGACTATTTCGTGGGCTACGGGCTGATGTCCCAGGGCCGCTGGCTGCTGCCTGCTCCGGCCAGCCAGTGGGTCGAATTCACCCAACCCTTGTTCGACGTGGAGGACAACGACGGCGTGGCGTTGATCACCGTGCGACGCGGCTGCAGCTCCACCGGCGCTGTGACCGTACACTACGAGACCAGCGACGACAGCGCGCTGGCGGGGATCCACTACCAAGCGAGCTCCGGCGACGTCACCTTCAACGATGGCGAGCTGAGCAAGACCATCGAGGTTCCGCTAATCGACGACAACGCCTATCACGGCGACGTGACCTTCAATATCGCCCTGTCCAACGCCAGCGGCGCGACCCTGGGCAGCCCGCCCGCCGCCAGTGTGATCATCCACGAAACGACGCCCTCGGCTGACCTCTCGCTGAATGGCCAGGCTGACGCCTACACGGTTGCCAGCGGTGGGCAAGTCGCCATCTGCTACACCTTGTTCAACGATGGGCCAGACAGCGCGTCCAATGTGGTGTTGTCTGGCGCCGTCGAAAGCGGCACGGCCTTCGTATCGGCCGAGATCACCGACTGCGGCGGCGGGGGCGGCGGCGGCGAGACCAGCCCGATGGAAGCATCCTCTGGCGACCAGGCCGCGGCGCAGACCAGATCCGCGCTCAACGCTGCTTGCACCACGCCCAACGTCGGCGAAACCGGGCCGATCCTTTGCACCTGGGAAACCATCGACCCCTACCAAAGCGCCGGCGTCCAACTGGTGCTCCAGGTCAACGCCCCCTACGGCGTGGTGTCCAACTCGGCCAGCGTTGCGTCCGATCTCTTCGATCCGCAGCCGGACAACAACGCCGCGACTCTGGACGTGACCGTGAGCAGCGATGTCTATGTCTCGGCCGACGGCGACTGCGGCGGCAACCTGCCCTGCTACAGCACCATTCAGCAGGGCCTGGACCACGTCGGCGAGGGCAAGACGGCCTACGTGGCCGGCGGAAGCTACGTCGAAGACGTGTCGCTCTACACCAACGCCGCCGTCCGCTTGAGCGGCGACGTGACGATTTCCGGGTCGTTGTTGGTCTACAACGGGGTGTTCATCTCGACCCCGGGCACGTTGCGGGTGGAGGGGAGCGTCTACGTGCAGTCCGGCGGCAGCTTCGATCCCAACGGCGGCCTCTTCGTCTTCGGCGGCGCAGGTATTCAGTACCTCTACAGCGACCTCACGCTGAACCACGCGACGGTCTCCAGCGGCGCGCGCGTGAACACCGGTCCCTACGTCCTGACTGTCACTGGCAACTTCACCAACCAGGGCGTGATCGACCATGCCGACGACATCCAATACGTGAGCAGCGCGCCGGCGGCCTTCCGGGATGGATTGAACAAGACGGCGGCGGAGCTGACGGCCACGGGCGGTGTGGACCTGGAGTACACCACTGTCTGGGTGGTCATGGGCGAAAACCCGCCAACCTGCGGCGCGCAGAACTTCCCCGCCACCCCCGTGTTGCGTCACTTCGATATCGCTCCCTCCGTCAGCGCCGAGGCGACTGTGCGCCTGGCCTATGACCCCGCCGAAGCCAACGGACTGAATCCGGACGATGTCTTCATCTATCACTGCAACGGCGCGGCCTGGGAGGCGCTGGCAGGCCCCATCACGCGCGGCAGCGAGAACGGGTTGAACTACGTCGAGGTCGCAGGCGTTGCCAACTTCTCCCCCTTCGCCCTGGGCGGCGTAGCCGGCGCCTCACCGACGCCCACCGCGACGCCATCGCCCACGCCCACGGAAACGCCGACCGCGACGCCGTCGCCGACCCCCACGGAAACGCCGACCGCGACGCCATCCCCGACGCCTACGGCAACCCCGCCGGCCGCCACAGGCCGGGTCGAGACCTTCGTCTGGGATGATCTGAACGGCGACGGCATCCAGGATGCTGGCGAACCAGGCATCGCCGGCGTGCAGGTCGAGCTGGTGCTGGCCAGCAGCGGGGCCACGGTGGCCACCCAACTGACAGCCGCCGACGGCATCGCCGCCTTCGAAGGGGTCACGGCGAACCAGAGCTACAAACTGCGCTACACCCTGTGCGGCGGCTGCTCCTTCTCGCCGCGCGACCGGGGTCAGGATGACCTGATCGACAGCGACGTCAAGGTCAACGAAGGGGCCTTTGGCGCCACGGTCAAGGCCTTCAGCGTCAGCGACGGCCAGACGGTGAACTCCTTCGATGCGGCCATGCGCCAGCCGGGCGCCGTCGTTACCTTCGTCTGGAACGACCGCAACAACGATGGCCTGCAGGACGCGGGCGAGGAAGGAATCGCCAATATCCAGGTAGAGCTGCTGGACGTGGAAGACAACCTGGCGGTGATCGCCGTGGCCCAGACCGATGGCCAGGGGAGCGCCAGCTTCGCCAATGTGCCGACGAACGCCAGACTCAGGCTGCGCTATACCCTGTGCAGCGGCTGCTCGTTTGCCAAACGCAACCAGGGCGATGACGCCATCGACAGCGACGCCAAGACCAACGAGGGCGCCACGGGCAGCACCCTCAACTTCCGGCTGAGCCAGGGCAGCCAGACGGTCACGGCGCAGGATGCCGGCCTGCGCCTGCCTGGGCGGGTGGAGAGCTTGGTCTGGGTTGACACGAATCTCAACGGCCTGCAAGATGACGGCGCTACTGGCTTGGCCGGGGTCATGGTGGCGCTGCTCGATGTGGACAACGGCAGTGCGGTGCTTGCCACGGCCATCACCGATGGCCAGGGCCTGGCCGTCTTCAGCGACGTGCCAACCAACGTCAGGCTCAAGCTGCGCTTCACGAAGCCGACCGGCTATGCGTTTACCCTGCGCGACCAGGGCAACGACGACGCCATCGACAGCGACGCCAAGACCAACGAAGGCGCTGTGGGAACCACGGCCCAGATCTTCAAGCTCCTCAACGGCAGCGAGCTCTTTACCAACGCCGACGCCGGGCTGAAGCCAGCCTGAGGCCCCGGTCTCGCCAGATTGATGGCCGAGAGGCTGTCCCGACGCAGGTCTGGGCAGCCTCTCGCGTGCTTTTTCCAGGAGTCTGTCATGTCATCCAACACACCAAGCGTCGCCGCTGTCCCATCTGACGGGCGGCCTCACCGGCGGGTCTTCGACGCTGACCGGGTCGCCCACTTCGAGCGGGCAGGCTGGGAGGCCTACTACGATCGTCGCTGGCTGCGGGTGCTGCGCCTGATGGTGCAGCTTAACCGCGAGCAGTTCGGCATGTCGCTGCCCGCGGCGCTTGCCGCTTCCTTCGACATCGTGCGCGCCAGCCGGGCCTTCGCGCCCGTGGACAACGACCCGGCGGCTGTAACCGCGCATCTGCGCCGCTACTACGTCCGGGCTAGCCATGCGGCCGGCCTGCACGCCGATCCGGCAACGCTGGCCGGGCTGGAGATGGATTACTGGATGGTTCACCGGCGTTTGGCCATCGCGCGCCGCACTGCGCCCGACCACAGCGGCGACATCGCCCCGATGGTGGAGGCGCTGGCCCGGCTGCACGCCGCGCTGTTCGACGCGTCGCCGGAGGCCATCCAACGCTCGGCCGAGCTGCGCGCGCAGGCCGCCGTGGCTGTGGATCGCATCACCGGCGGGTATTCCCGTGACATGGCCGCCGACTGGCGCGAGGTTGAAGATCTGTTGCGCCGCGCCTATTGCATCGTGGCGAACAGTCAATTCCGTGAGGGCCGGCCGCGAATCTGAGCAGAAACTGAGCAGAAAATGATCTGGCGGATAGCCCTGTGGAAATGATACCATTGGGTCATGCGCTGCAACGACAGTGCTGGTCGTCCTGGGGACGCCCTCATTTCGGCGCAATCCAAATCTCAGCCGCGCAAGGCTGATCGAAAGGAGACTCTCATGTACGGTACCATCGCACGAATCAGAATCGACCCGGCCAAGCTCGAAGAGCTCAAGGCCTTTGGCGAAAACATGAAGGTAGGTCCCGGCCAGGTTGCCGGCTACGTCTACCAGATGGACGCCGACCCCGGCGAGCTTTTCCTGGTGGCTGTATTCGAAAGCAAGGAAGCCTATTGGGCCAACGCACAAAGCCCCGAGCAGCACGAACGCTTCATGCGGTTCCGCGCCCTGCTGCTCGAAGACCCCGAATGGCACGACGGCGCCATCGTCAGCGCCGTCTGACTCCCTACCGATCTACCTTACCAGGCTTGACACCGCCCACAGTCCCGGCTGGTCCGCCAGCGTGACATCCTTGACGGCCGATCCATCCTGAGCCAGCGCGTGGAGCGCGGCCTCAGCGTCGCCCTTCGACCAGCCAAAGAGCGCCATCAGGGTCTTCTGCGACGCCGCCCCCACCGACTGCAGGTACAGTTCCGCCAGCCGACGCCGCGCTTCGGCCTGGCGGATCGGCCGCGCCTGTTCGGGCAGGTCAGGATAGAAGCGGTGCACCAGGTCATAGATGAAGGCGTATTTCCACGCGCCGGCCTGCGCCACACCCACCGGCAGGATCTTGAAGTCGGCCTGCAACAGCTCCAAAGCGCGGTTGAAGCGGGTCTGGTTCTCCCCACTGCCCAGGCGGGCCAGCCGGCGCAAGCTGATCGAATCGAGCGGACCCTCGTTCAACAGCGCCTCATATACCGCCTTGGCCTCAAAGGTCAGGCGTCCCTCCTGATATTGCAGCAGGTAGTCCTGCTCCGGCTCGCCGTAGTTCTCCGAGAGGGCATAGAAACAGGGGACCACATCCAGGGCGATGAAAGTCGCCTTCTTGCGCAGCACTTTGGCGTAATACCAGCGGCGCGCCCCCAGCATCTCGTCCTTCCAGCCCCAGGTGACGTGGCCGGGATCATCATGCTCGTTGGGCACCGGGCGGTCGCCGGCCACCGCGGCCCACAGGCTGGGCAGCACGACACCCTTGACCGGCCAAAAATAGACAAAGCCGCGGCGGGCGACGAAGTCGATGGCCTGTTCGCGCGTCGTCACGCGCAGGTCAGGCAACAGGTGGAAGGTCTCGGCGCGATAGGCCGTCAACCGTTCAGCAGATAGCGTCAACATGGCTGCCATTGTAGCCGCAACGCCAATCGGCGGCAAGCGCACAGGGCGCGTTGCGCCAATCGCGTCCGTTGTGCTACAATAGCGCCGACCGTGACATCCGCGTTCTGCGACGCAGTGCGTCGCCGCAAGGTCGCCGACTTGCCACAGTTGGCAACCTGAGCCTGCCCCCACCATGCACCTCGTAGCCGACCTGCACATCCATTCCCACTACTCACGCGCCACCAGCAAGGACCTGACCTTCGAACACCTGGCCCGCTGGGCGCAGCTCAAAGGGGTTCACGTGGTCGGCGCGGGAGACATCGCCCACCCCGGCTGGCTGGCGGAGATGCGCGCCAGGCTGGAACCGGCCGAGCCGGGGCTCTATCGAATCAAGGATGAATTCGCGGCCGCGGTGCATGCCCAGACGCCCCCCGCCTGCCGCGCGCCGGTGCGCTTCCTGCTGGCCGGCGAGATCAGCAACATCTACAAGAAGGCCGGCGCCACCCGCAAGGTGCATCATGTGGTCTGCGCACCCGATCTCGACGCGGTGGAGCGCCTGCAAGCCCGGCTGGAACGCATCGGCAACATCCGTTCCGACGGCCGGCCGATCCTGGGACTCCCCTCGCATGACCTGCTGGAGCTCACGCTGGAGACCGACCCCCGCTGTCACCTGATTCCAGCCCACATCTGGACCCCCTGGTTTGGCCTGCTGGGCTCCAAGTCGGGCTACGACTCGGTGGAGCAGTGTTTCGATGACCTGACGCCCCACATCTTCGCCCTGGAGACCGGCCTCTCCTCCGATCCGCCCATGAACTGGCGGGTGTCGGCCTTGGATCGCTACACCTTGGTCTCCAACTCGGACGCGCATTCGCCGCAGAAGCTGGCGCGCGAGGCCACCCTGTTCGACTGCGAACTGAGCTATGACGCGCTTTTCGACGCCCTGCGCAGCGGCGATCCGGCTCGATTCAAGGGCACCATCGAGTTCTTCCCCGAAGAGGGCAAGTATCACCTGGACGGCCACCGCGCCTGCGGCGTCTGCTGGGAGCCAACGGAGACGCTGGCCCACAGCGGCCTCTGCCCGGTCTGCGGCAAGCCAGTGACGGTGGGCGTTCTGCATCGCATCGAGCAGTTGGCTGACCGCCCGCCGCTGGACCGCGGGGAGGGCGCGTCCCGCCCGCCGCGCGCGTTTCCCTTTCAGAGCGTGGCGCCCTTGCCTGAGGTGCTGGCCCAGGTCTACGGCGTCGGCGCGGGGTCGAAGCAGGTGGCGCACGAATACGAGAAACTCCTGGCCCGGCTGGGACCGGAGCTGCGCATCCTGCTGGAAACGCCGCTGGAGGAGATCAGGCAGGTCGGCGGCGAGCGGTTGGCCGTGGGCATCGGGCGCATGCGCCGCGGCGAGGTGGACGTGCAGGGCGGCTACGACGGCGAATATGGCGTGATTCGGCTCTTCAGCGGCGCCGCCTGGACACCGTCGGCGCAAATGGCGCTGTTCGAGGCGGCTGAAGCGCCGTCCCACGAGGCGCTGAATGAAGGCCCACCGGCTGAGCGCGCCGCCACGGTCGACGGTGCATCTGCTGATGGCCCCGTGGCTGCGGCGACGCTGCGAGAGGAGCCGGCGCCCTACGCCCCGCAGACGCCGCCCATGCCACGCATCTCACCTGTCATGCCGCACACCTCCCGCTTGCTCGCTGGCCTCAACCCAGAGCAGGCCGCGGCCGTGCAGACGGTGGACGCGCCGCTGGTGATCGTGGCGGGGCCGGGAACGGGCAAGACCAGGACGCTGACGGTGCGCATCGCCTGGCTGATCGAGGCGCTGGGCGTCGCGCCGGAGGCGATTCTGGCCATCACCTTCACCAACAAGGCGGCCGGCGAGATGCGGGAGCGGCTGGCGGGGCTGCTGGGCGAGGCCGCGGCCGGCCGGGTGACCATCCAGACCTTCCATGCCTTCGGCGCCAGCCTGCTGCGCCAGCATGGTCAGCGGCTGGGCCTGGATCGCCATTTCGCGCTGTTGGGCGACGAGGAGCGGCGCATCCTGCTCAAACTGGCTCAGCCTGATCTGAAGCAAAGCGAGCTGGACCAGGTGCTGGCGCTCATCTCCCAGGCCAAGAACTTGCTGTTGACGCCCGATTCGCTCGAATCAAGCGTCGAGTTCCCTCAGTTTCTTCAGTTTCCCCGATTCTCCTCCCTGTTTGCCGCCTACCAGGCCGCCCTGCGCGCCGCCCAGTCGGCGGACTTGGACGATCTGCTCCTGCTGCCGGTGCAGTTGCTGGAGGGCCACGCCGATCTGCTGGATGCCATGCAGCAGCGCTACCGTTGGCTTTCCGTGGACGAGTACCAGGATGTCAACCTGGCGCAATACCGGCTGTTGCGGCTGCTGGCCGGCGGCGGCGCCAATCTGTGCGTCATCGGCGACCCCGACCAGGCGATCTATGGCTTCCGCGGGGCCGACCGGCGCTACTTTCTCTCCTTCCGTCAGGACTATCCCGACGCCCAGGCCTTCAATTTGAGCAAGAACTACCGCTCGACGCAGGTGATCCTGGATGCAGCGATGCAGGTGATCGGGCGGGCGCCGCTGGACGGTGGGCCGGGTGGAGCGAGCGATGGGGAGACTCCGCCCCTGCGGGCATTGGCAGAGTTTGCCGAGCAGGTCAGGCTGGATGTCTACACCGCGCCCACCGACAAGGCCGAGGCCGAGTTCGTCGTCCATCAAATCGAGCAGATGGTGGGCGGCGTCAGCTATTTTTCCCTCGATTCGGGGCGCGTCGAGGGCGCCGACAGGCCCGTTGCGCATTCCTTTGCCGAATTCGCTGTGCTCTACCGCCTGAGCGCCCAAAGCCGGCCGCTGATCGAGGCCCTCGAACGCTCCGGCATCCCCTACCAGACGGTGGGCCAGACGCCGTTGACCGGCCACAAGGCCGTGCGCGAGGCATTGGCGTTCGCCTGGCTGCTGCACACTCCGCAGTCGTCGGCGCACGGCGAGACCGTGCTGGCCGCCATGGGGCTGGAGAAGGCGGCGAGGCTGGGCGCAGCGCAGGAAAGCTGGGAGGAGTTGTTGCGGGCGGCGGCATTCGGGCTGAAGCTGACGCCGGCGCAACGGCAGAGGCTGGACGCGTTGGCGGTGTTCTGGACCGGGTTGGTGCAGGAGCGGCAGGGGGGCGCGACCGTGGCGCGGCTGCTGGAGCAGATCCACGATTTCCTCTCCCGCCAGCGCAGCGAGCCGCTGAGCGAGGCCGACGGCCAGCGCCAGCGCCAACTGGCGCGGCGGGCGGCGCTGTGGCGCGCGGACCTGGCCGGCTTCCTGGAGGCCATGGCCTTGCAGAGCGAGACCGACGCCTACGACCCGCGCGCCGACCGGGTGACGCTGATGACGCTGCACGCGGCCAAGGGGCTGGAATTCCCCGTGGTCTTCATCGTTGGCTGCGAAGAAGGGCTGCTGCCCTACCAGCGCGCCGGCCAGCCGGTCGCTATAGACGAAGAGCGGCGGCTGTGCTACGTCGGCGTCACCCGCGCCCAGCGCCGCCTGGCCCTGCTGAGCGCCCGGACCCGCTTTCTCTTCGGCCAGCGCATGGAGAATGCGACCTCGCGCTTTGTCGGCGATATCGAGGCCGCGCTCAAAGAGGCGCGCTCCCTGCCGCGCCGTCCGGCCAAGCCGCGGCCGGACGGCGAGCAGCTCAGCCTGTTCTGAACCATCGGCGGGCACGGTCAGAGACCGGCCCCAGCGGTCGGTGCGGGCACGGTCGGAGACCGGCCCCAGCGGTCGGTGCGGGCACGGTCGGAGACCAGCCCCAGCGGTCGGTGCGGGCACGGTCGGAGACCGGCCCCAGCGGCGCAGGGCAGGCACGGTCGGAGACCGGCCCCAGCGGTCGGTGCGGGCACGGTCGGAGACCGGCCCCAGCGGCGCAGGGCAGGCACGGTCGGAGACCGGCCCCAGCGGTCGGTGCGGGCACGGTCGGAGACCGGCCCCAGCGGCGCAGGGCAGGCACGGTCGGAGACCGGCCCCAGCGGTCGGTGCGGGCACGGTCGGAGACCGGCCCCAGCGGCGCAGGGCAGGCACGGTCGGAGACCGGCCCCAGCGGTAGCAGGGTCACGAGTTACGAGTTACGAGTTACGTGTTACGAGTTACGAGTCACGCCTTCGCCTCAGCCGACGAACCGTCCGGCAAACCGCCGGACCTACCACACCAGGAGTGTTTATGTCTCAGGAACCAGATGGCCGGTTGAATCTGATCAGACGCGGCGCGTTGATGGCGCTGATCCTCTTGTTGCTGCTGCCGTTGCTGGCGGCTTGCAACCTGGAATCGACGTTGCAGGAGGCGGCCAGCCAGGCGGGCGCGGTGATCGAGGTCGCCGCCACCATCGAGGCCCAGGCCAATGTCACGCCGACGCGCACCCCCAGGCCCCGCGTCACGCCGACGCGCACCCCCAGGCCCCGCGTTACCCCCACGCGCACGCCCAGGCTGCGCGCCACGGCCACCAATACGCCTCGAGTCCGCGCCACCCCCACGCGCACCCCCAGATCGCGCGCCACGGCCACCGCGCGCGCCCAGGGTGTCAGCGACCTGCCCACGATTCGTTACCAGGATCTGCCCAAACAGGCCCGGGAGATCATCGCGCTGATCGAGCAGGGCGGCCCCTTCCCCTTCGAGCGCGATGGCATCACCTTCCAGAACCGTGAGCAGTTGCTGCCGCGCCAGCGCAGCGGCTACTACCGCGAGTACACTGTCATCACCCCCGGCTCACGCGACCGCGGCGCGCGGCGCATCGTTGCGGGAGCGGAAGGAGAGCTGTACTACACCGACGACCACTACGAAAGCTTCAGGGAGGTAATTCGCTGATGGCCCCCATCGCCGATCTGTTCAACGGGCAGGTCAAACCTGGCCTCTACCGGCTGCGCGCCGATGTCGCCGTGGAAAGCTTGCAGCGCCAGGCCGAGGAGCACGGCTGGCAGCTCTTCCACATCGACGGCGCCAAGACGCACGACAAGCGCTCCTTCATCCGCACCGCGGGCAAGGCGCTGGACTTCCCCGCCTACTCCGCGCAAAACTGGGACGCCTTCGAGGAGTCGCTGCGCGACCTGACCTGGGCGCCCGCCAAAGGCTATCTGGTGCTCTTCGACGAACCAGATCAGTTCGCGGCGAGCGATCCGGAGCAATGGGCTGTGGCGCGGGAGATTCTGGCCGCGGCAGTCAAGTTTCACCGCCAACAAGGCGCGCCGCTGACGGTGCTCTTTCGCCGCGCCGGCCGGGCGCTGCCTGACATCCCTTGGCTATAGCCGCGTCAGGAGTTGCCATCACTCCTGATCCCCCCAGACCAGCTCTGTGTTGCCAATGGCCACCGTGTCCCCATCTTCGACGCCGGCCTTTTCGAGCGCCTTGCTGATGCCCATCACATCCAGAATGCGCTGGAAACGCAGGCCAGACTCGTAGTAGTCCCAGTCGGTCATGGCCGCGGCCCGCTCGATGCGCACTCCGCTGACCCGCCAGCGCGCCAGACCGGGGGTGCGCTCCGTGCCCTCGCGCTCGATCTCGAAGTAGTCCTCGTCGATCTCCGGCCGGTAGATCACCGGTTCATCGGCCAGGGTCGCCGGCTCGGGCAGCTCGTCCAGCATGGTCACCGCGCGCCGCAACAGGGTTTGCACCCCCTCGCCGGTCAACGCCGAGACAGCCAGCGGCTCGAGCACGCCGCGCGCCTTCAATTCTTCCTTGATTCGAGGCCACTGCTCGGCGACTTCCGGCAGGTCGATCTTGTTCAGCGCGACGATCTGCGGCTTGTCGGCCAGCAGCGGGTTGAATAGCTCCAACTCGGCGTTGATCGCCGCGAAGTCGCCGATGGGGTCGGGGCTAAGGCCGTTGAGCAGGTGGATCACCATGCGGGTGCGTTCGATGTGGCGCAGGAACTGATGGCCCAACCCGCTGCCGGTGTGGGCGCCCTCGATCAGGCCGGGGATGTCGGCCAGCACGAAATCGCGATGATCGACCACCACCACGCCCAGGTTGGGCGTCAGTGTGGTGAAGGGGTAGTCGGCGATCTTGGGCTTGGCCCGGCTGACCACGGAGAGCAGCGTGGACTTGCCCGCGTTGGGAACGCCCACCGTGCCCACATCGGCGATCAGCTTCAATTCAAGGCGCAGCCACAGCTCCTCGCCCGGCTCGCCCCGTTCGGCCACCCGCGGCGCCTGGTTGGTGGAGCTTTTGAAGGCGGCGTTGCCGCGGCCGCCGCGGCCGCCGCGCGCGACCACTGCCTCCTGGCCGTCGTGCACCAGGTCGGCGATCAACTCATCGGTCTCGCGCAGATAGACCGCGGTGCCGGCCGGCACCGGAACCACGCAGTCGGCGCCGGTCTTGCCCTGTTTGTTGGTGCTGCCGCCACGTCCGCCGCGTTCAGCCCTGAAGTGTACTTGATGCTTGAAGGCCAACAGGGTGTTGAGGCTCTTGTCAGCGCGCAAAACGACGTCGCCTCCCTTGCCGCCGTTGCCGCCGGCCGGGCCGCCGCGCGGCACGAATTTCTCGCGGCGAAAGGAGACGAGGCCGTGGCCGCCGTCGCCGCTTTTGACATTGATGGTTGCTTCGTCGAAGAAAAGGCCGGTTTCGTTGCTCATGGGCGATCAAATCTGGGAAGTCGCCGCAGATTCGGAGAGCTGAAGTTCGCCGCCATGCAGCGAGCTCCGAGATCCATCGGCAGGGCGATTATAGCATAGCCCCCAGACCCTCACAAGCCAAGGCTGGGTCGGCAGCGATGCCCAATCTGGCGCGGAGTCGAGGCTTTAGCCGGGTCCAGCAGTTCCAAATCTGGCGCGGAGTCGAGGCTTCAGCCGGGTCCAGCAGTTCCAAATCTGGCGCGGAGTCGAGGCTTTAGCCGGGTCCAGCAGTTCCAAATCTGGCGCGGAGTCGAGGCTTCAGCCGGGTTCAGCAGTTCCAAATCTGGCGCGGAGTCGAGGCTTCAGCCGGGTCCAGCAGTTCCAAATCTGGCGCGGAGTCGAGGCTTTAGCCGGGTCCAGCAGTTCCAAATCTGGCGCGGAGTCGAGGCTTTAGCCGGGTCCAGCAATTCCAAACATGGCGCGGAGTCGAGGCTTTAGCCGGGTCTGACCGAGAGGCTTTCAACCTCTGCTTCCGGCTAAGCGACCTTCGAGTTGACGCGCGCCAGGAAGCGTTCCTGGTCCACCAGCACCCGCTGATGGACTGCCTCGGCGATTCTCTCCACGTCGTCGTGGGCGACGATGTCGAAGATGAGCTGGCGTCCCTCCTGGCTGCGCAGAGTGGCCTGTGCATGCACGGCCAAGCCAACGGGCGTGGCAGCCTGGTGCTGAACGTCGATGCGCACGCCGACGGTGGTCGTTCCGGGCGGCAGGTGCGCGGCCAGCGCGGCCACCGCGGCCTGCTCCAGCAGCGCCGTCAGGGCCGGCGTGGCATAGACGGGGACGGAGCCGCTGCCCAGGGCCTGGGCGGTGTTGGCAGCCGTCACGACGGCAGATGCGACGCCGGTGATGTGGGGAGGAAGGGTCATGTCCATGGAAAGTCCTCAGGCGGGCCCGGCCGGCCGGCGTCGGAATGCGGCGCAGGCTGGTCAGAGCGCAGTGCTCAGCGCAGCGGCGGGTCATGCGGGGCGCGCCAGCAGGGCGATTTGTGGCAATGCACCAGCTTCCAGCCGTCGTCGAAGCGATGGTAGACGCGCGTCTCGTTTTGTTGCGTGCGGGCGACCGTTGCGCCCTGGCGCGAGCGCACCAGCAGCGTGTAGGTGACGATGGCTGTGTCGCCATAGATCTGGACGCGCGGCTGGAGGATCTCGTGCTCGGTGGAGCTGTCAGCGCCGCCGCCCAGCGCCTGGGCATGCACCAGTATCTCGCGCAGGTGAAAGTCCACGCCGTCGATGCGCTGCGTGCTGATGTACCACTCGAAGAAGGAGACATCGGGGGCGCAAAGCGCGGCAAAGGCGGCCGCGTCGCCGTCCCAGATGGCCTGCAGGTTGCGGTCAAGGAGGTCAAGAATGGCTTCTTGCATGGTTGGTGCTCCAAATGATGGTCAATTGAACAGCGTTTCGGCGGCGGCGCGGCTGAAATGGCGCCGAAAGGCTGCGGTCTCGGCCAAGGCGTCACGCAGTTGCGCCGTCACGGCTGGCAGTTCGGCGCCGGCAACGCCGCTGCCCGCCTCCAGCCGCAGCGCGTCCTCTGTCTCGGCGACAATGCGCAGATGGCCGCGCGCCGCCAGCCAGCGCAGACCCAGTCGCACCACGGCCACACGCTGGGCCGTGGCCGCGGCCAGGCGCTCAGGGCTGACCGCGCCGGCGTCATGGCGCAAGGCATGCTTGGCCAGTCCGGCCAGGCGCTGCACCAAGGCGTCGATCTGATCCATGCCCGGATCGTCGGCAAAGAGAACGATCTGCTTCGGTTTGACTTGTTCCAAGGCCGCTTCCAGCTCCATCTGACCTGGCGGGCTGGTCCAGATCGCCAGAATGTCGCCTGTGGCCAGCTCGCTGCGATCCTGTCCACCCAGAGCGCGCCGCGCCTCGCCCTCGCACCACACCTGCACGCCAGGCTGGGCCCGCAGCGCGGCCAACACCGCTGCCGGCTGCAAGGCGCGGCGCTGATCGATCACGGCCGGCCGGGCAGATTCGAGCTCGACGGCGGCGTCAGGCAGCAGCCGGGCATCGACCCACTCGATCTGCACCTGACGCTCGCCGCGCCAACTACTGGCGCGCGCCGTGTAGGCCAGATCGAAGCGGCCTTTGGGCAGCGGCTGGCCGGCGCTCTGCCACCAGAGCACCTGCTGCCGCGCGCCGCTTGCATCCTCGACCGTCAGCCGGCGATGTTCGGCGTAGCGGCCAATGGCGGCCTCGCTGACGATGCGGTGGTCGGGGCTCGCCAGCACCAGCCGCGGGTTGCCCGGCCCGAAAGGCGCCAGCCGCTCCAGGTCGGCCACCAGGTCCAGCGAGAGCTGGGCCAGCGGCAGGTGACCGTCGAGCGCCAGGGTCGGTTCGACGGCCGTCGGCCCCATCTGGGCGGCCACGCTGCGCGCCAGCTTGCGGCGGAACTCGGCGATGCGCGTCGGGTCGATGCTCAGCCCGGCCGCCATAGGGTGGCCGCCAAAGCTGGCCAGCAGATCGCCCTGGGCCGCGATGGCCGCGCTGATGTTGCAGCCGTCGACCGAGCGGGCCGAACCGCGGGCCAGTTGGCCAGGGGGCGCGGCCAGCAGCACCACGGGGCGCTGAAAACGTTCAGCCAGTCGGCTGGCGACGATGCCGATCACCCCGGCCGGCCAGGCAGGGTGCGCCAACACCAGGGCGGCAAACTCCAGCAGGGCAGGGTCACGCTCGATTTGAGCCAACGCACCCTGGAAGATCTGGTCGGTCAGCCGTTTGCGCTCGGCGTTGAGTCCCTCCAGCGTGACCGCCAGCACCTGTGCGCGCTGAGAGTCGTGGGTGGTCAGGAACTCCACGGCCAGGTTGGCGTCTCCCAGCCGGCCCAACGCATTCAGCCGCGGCCCCAGCTCGAAGCCGATGTGTTCCTCGTTCAGCCAGGCCGGGTTGATGTCGGCCAGTTGCAGCAACGCCTTCAAACCGAGACGTTCCGAGGCTCGCAGCCGGGCCAGGCCAAGCTGCAAGAGATAGCGGGTGTCGTCGGTCTGAAGGGCCACATCAGCCACGATGCCCAGCGCGACCAGGTCCAGGTGCTGCTCAGCATTCGGGGACAGCGCGGCAGCCAACTGATAGGCCACGCCGACGCCCGGCAGCGCGCCCAATCGATGGCCCGCCGGCAGCAGCTTGGGGTTGACCACGGCGCTGGCGGCCGGCAGGACAGGGGGCAGGTCGTGGTGATCGGTGATGACCAGGTCCACGCCGGCCGCGCGGGCGTGCTCCACAGCCTCGTGCGCGTCGATGCCGGTGTCGCAGGTGACGATCAACTGCACGCCGTCGTCGATCAGGCGCTGCAAGCAGGGAAGGTTGACGCCATGCCCCTCCTCAGCGCGCAGCGGGATGTGAAAACTCACCTTCCCGCCCAGGCCGCGCAGCGTCTGCACCAGCAACGTCGTCGCGGTCTGGCCGTCCACGTCGAAATCCCCCCAGACGGCGATGCGCTGGCCGGCAGCGAGGGCCCGCCGGATGCGTTCGACGGCCTGCTCCATGCCGGGCAGGTCAAAGGGAGAGGCCGGGGTGTAGTGCGCCGGGTCCAGGAAGGCGCGGGCGCGGTCGGCATCGACCATGCCCCGCTGCGTCAGGACGCGCGCCGCCAGCGGATGGCCGCCAACCACCTGGCTCAGGGCCGGGGCAATGGGCAGAGGAGCAGGTTCGAGCCAGGTGGGCATGATTGTGACCGCCGCGTCTCCAGACTTGGCCAGGTTGCCAGATGCCGTCTTCGAACGGCGACGGCGCCGCCAGTATAGCACGGTCTACCGGACGATTGCAAGCGTCATCAGGACGAACAAAAACGCCCCATCGAACGATGGGGCGTTTGTAGAGGAGGGGGCCGGACCGATCTCAATCTGAAGCGACACAGCCCCGCCGCTGGGTCGCTTCGACCGATTGCCGGCCGACGACTTTACTGCTCGCCGTTCACGGCCTGTCGGGTCGTCACCTTGATGGTCTTGGGCTTGACGGTCTCGGCCTTGGGGGCCACGATGGTCAGCACACCCTTGTCGAAGGAGGCCTCGATGGCGTCGGCGTTGATCGGCACGTTGAAGCTCAGGGTGCGGCTGAAGCGGCCGTGGCGACGCTCCTGCATGAGATACTCCACGTTCTCGCCCTCGAATGCGCCGGGGATCTCACCCTTGATGGTCAGCACATCGCCCTCGAAGGTGATCTCGACGCTCTCCGGGTCAACGCCCGGCGTCGAAGCCAGCAAAACGATCTCCTCAGGGGTGCTGTAGACATCCAACGGCAGGCGCCAATCCTGGTTGAAGGCAACGCGCGGCTGGCGGGCCAGGGCGGTCCAACTGGGCTGCACTACGCCTTCCTCGAACATGCGATCCATCGCGTGGCGCAGGGCCACGAAGTCACGAGCAGGTTCCCAACGGGTAATCACACGGGTCATGGTACTTTCTCCTTACAGTTTTGGCTCAGATTGATTTTGTCGATAGACTTGACAACAATGGCCTCGTCATTAGCCCTATCATCGCGCAGTTGTGTTAGATGAGCATTTGCGAAGTGTTAGCGTACCGTTAGATTCCCCGCTGCAAAAGAAAACCGAGCTACGAAGGACCGTAGCTCGGCTCACGACACATGGTGGGGCGGCGATGTTGTTCGGAGGCCAACCGGCGTCGATCGGCATTGTCCGCCAAATCAGCGGCCAAGGGTCAGTTGATCCTCGACCTTGACCACATGCGGCGCCTGACGCACCAACTCCAACACGGCGGCCCGCTGCGCATCGCTCTGCACTGTGCCGATCAATATCACGCTGCCGAAATAGACCTCGATGCGCACGTTGGCATCGGCCGTGTGGGGGTCGGTCGCCAGCCGGGCCGCCAGATCCATCGCCATCTGGTCATCGGCCACCAGGTTGTTGTGCAGTTGCCAGCCGTTGAGGCTGGAACGCGCCAGCCGGTCGGCCATGCGCCGCTGGAGGCCGGTGCGCACCCGGCCGTTCAGCGTCACAGCGCCTTCTGTGGCCACGATCTCGATGTCGGCGGTGGTAGTGCGCAGGCCTTGCTCCGACCAAAGCTGGTCATAGATCTGGTCAGCCGCTGCGCTGGTGCTTTCGTCCTTGACAGATAGCTTGATCATTGCTCCATTTCCTCCAAGAGAGACCACGCGACCATGGACGCCGCCGATGTTCACTGCGATAAAGCTAAGGGGCGAAGCCCGGCCGGCCGGCGGCTTTGGCGGCGTCAGACGCGTGCAAGACACCCTTGTGCTTTGACACATTATGGCACAGGATGGCCGATGATGCAAGCCGCAGGCCACTCAGCAACTCCAGATATGATGGCTGCTAAGCTGGAGTCGAGCCTTCAGGCGGGTTGGCGCGCTCGACTCGCGCCGGCCAGACCCGGCTAAAGCCTCGACTCCGGGCCATGCGCTCGACTCGC
>Ga0209605_1001333_pt1 | contig 28077 bp, 26 predicted proteins | sample AD_UKC035_MetaG_FD_184408 | JGI IMG/M metagenome (GOLD analysis project Ga0209605, IMG submission 184408) | Active sludge microbial communities of municipal wastewater-treating anaerobic digesters from USA - AD_UKC035_MetaG (SPAdes) (version 2) | ecosystem: Engineered > Bioreactor > Anaerobic >...
GATCTCGCCGCTGATGAGGCCCATGACGTAATCGGGGCCCTGGGTGACGAGCAGGATATCTTGGATGAAGTCAGAGCCGGTCCAGCCGGTGGCGTCGCCAGATTCCATGCCCAGGGACCAGGGCACATTGCCGTCAGCGACCATCTTGTCAGCCAGGGCTTCGAGCTCATCCCAGGTTGTGGGAACTTCATAGCCGAAGGCTTCGAAGGCCACGGGGCTGTACCAGATGAGGGTCTTGGGGTCAGCCTTGACGGGCAGGCCGAGCCAGGAGCCATTGATGGTGCCGATCTCGCGCCAGTAGGCGGGGTAATTGGCTTCGTTAGCACCCAGGTCGGTCATGGGCACCAGCAGGTCCTGGTACTGCTCGAGCTGGGTGACGTTGAAGAAGGCAATGTCTGGTGGGGTGCCGGCCTGCACACGGGTGTCGAGCAGGGCCTGGTCGCGCGAGGATTCGGGCTGGACGACGATGCCGCAGGCGTCGACCAGGGGCTGCAGGATCTGGTTCAGGCGTTCTTCTTCATTGCCCGACCACTGGTAGAACATGGTGACCACATCGCCGCTCTGGGCGCCTTTGCAGTCGATGGTGCCCGCAGCACTGGTTTCTGGCGCGGCGGTGGGCTCTGGCGCCTGGGTGGCAGCAGGAGCCTGGGTGGCTTCGGGGGCCTGGGTAGCCTCTACGGTCGCTGGGCTGCAGGCCGACAGGATCATCGAAAAGATGATCAGGATCGAAACCAAATAAAGAGCTTGCTTTTTCATGTTGCTTTCTCCTCCAAGGGTGTAGGTGGTGCGGAATGTTTTTGGGGCGACAGCTTCGTGAATGATAGAAATAGATTGGGCTGTCTGAAGGGGGGCAGGGTAGGGCTTAGGTCGGGTATAGCGAGCTTCATCACTTCCTTTCGAGTAGGTCCGGCGAGCGCCGGAACGGGTCTCGGGGCTGCTAATGAAATCGGGGTCTTGGGTTATTTCGGGGCCAACCTGGCGCCGCAAGAGTTGCGGATGATCAGGTCTGTGTTGAGCATGATGTATGGGTTCTTGACCTTGTCTTTGGAGATCATGCGAATTAGCATTTCAGCCGCCGCCCACCCCAGGCCAAAGGCGGGCAGTTGTACGGTGGTGAGGGCGGGGTCAACATATTGGGCCAAAGGGATATCGTCAAAACCACAGACGGCAAGGTCTTGGGGCACTTTCAGCCCGGCCAATTGGGCAGCCTGCAAGGCCCCCAGGGCCACGGTGTCTGAGGCTACAAAGACGGCGCTGGGCCGTTCTTTTAGCGCCAGCAGCTCGTGCATGGCTTTGACGCCGCTTTCCATGGTGAAATTGCCCAGGCGCACCAGGCTTTCATCGTAGATGAGGCCGGCCTCTTCCAGAGCCAAACGGTAGCCTGCCAGGCGGTCGGCGCTGGCGGTGTAGGCCAGGGGGGCATTGGTGATCATCCCGATGCGGGTATGGCCCAGCCCCAGCAAATGCTGGGTAGCCAATTGGGCGCCGCCAACGTTATTGACATCTGCAAAGGGGATCTTCTCACCCGGAAGTTGGCCCAGCATGACGATGTTGGCCCCTTCTTCATATGCCCGCCTCAGCTCGATATCATCTGAGCGAGGCCCCGAAAGCACGATCCCATCGACGTGCCGCTCGTTGATCAATTTCATGTATACGCCGGTATGATTTTCGGGGGGGATGACTTCTAACAGCAGGTGAAAACCCTGCGCCGAGACGGCCTTGCTCATCCCGTGCAGCACCTGGGGTAAAAAATGATCGGCAAAGGCCTGGTCTGGGCTTTGCCGAATCACAAATCCGATCATCTTGGTCTGCCCTGTCACCATGCGCCGGGCAGTTGCATCGGGGTGGTAATCGAGCTTGATGGCTGCGTCCAGCACCCGCTGGCGGGTCTCTTCGCTGATCCGCATGCCAACCACATTGTTCAACACGAAAGAAACGGTGGTGCGAGATACTCCAGCTAACTCAGCAACTTCTGCGGCAGTGGCTCGTTTACTCATAAAGGCCTCATTTATAGGTTTGCTAAATCGTGTTGCTAATACGTGTTAGCTAAATTATACAGGGATTTTTAATAAAAGTCAATAGGCAATACAAAAACTACTAAAACTTAAATTGTCGGAGGAATAGGGAAGAAAGCTGTGGAAAATCAGATGGGCCGAGTGCCAGGCTGCCGCCTCGGACCCATGGGCGAATTACAGGGCTGAAGCCTCATCAACCGGACGGTCGAACAGACCCTCCATCAGCGGCACGTCGATCAGGATTTCATCGTACTCGGCGCGCAGCTCGTCGCCGCCTGGCTCAAGATAATTGGTTGTGCAGAAAGGCAGGGTGAGAAGCAGGGCATCCATGCCTGCCTCAAGGGTGTAGTGACTGCGGTAGCAGCCCGGTGCCGCCCATTTTCAAGCATAGGGGCTTTTACCCGATCTTAACTGTGACCACCACACTGCCCAACCGCAGCGCGTCGCCATCGGTGATGACCACGCTTGTTTCCACAACTTCGCCATTGATGAAGGTGCCGTTGGTTGAGCCCAGGTCCTCCAGCCACCACTGCCCGTGATGGTAGGCGCAGCGAGCATGGCGGGCCGAAATGGTCTTGTCGTCGAGGGTCAAATCGCAAGTTGGGCTGCGGCCCAGCACGATCTCGGTCTTGGCAAAGCTGTGCGGCTGGGTATCTTCTGCCCCAGGGACGGCATCAGATTTCAGCACCAGGCTGAAGGGCGGGGCCTGGCGAGCCGCCAGCGCCTGGGATTGCTGCTGCAGGTCGCGCCAGATGGTGTACAGGGCCCACCCTAAGAAGGCATATAGCAAGGCTGCTATCAGCAGGCGCAGGATCAAAAGGATAGGACCGCTCATGGGCTGTATTGTACCTCACAAAGCCTTCAGCCCACCGTCTCGGGCGGTGGGGGAACATCGATTTCTTGGGTGGGTTCGGTGCTTGTTTCCCCTTCTCGTCCATAGACAATCGGCAGGCCAGCCAGGGAGATCACATCACCGGGGGAGAGGCTGTGCTGGGTTACGGGCTGCCCGTTGACAAAGGTACCGCCGGTTGAGCCCAGGTCAAAGATCACGTAGCGGGGCATGCTGCCGCTGACGGGCACCAGGCGCAGTTGAGCATGCTGGCGGGAGACGCGCGGGTCGTCTAGGGCCAGGTCATTGCCAGGGTCGCGGCCAATGGTGACCAGGGGGCGGTCTACCACAAAGGTTTGCACACCGTTGACGATCAAGAAATCAGGCACAGAAAGTGGGAGCAGCTGAACGCCGGGATGCAGTTCACCCGGTTCGAGGCCAACTGCGCCACCCAATTCGACAGTGCCAGTCTCTCCAAGGTTGGATGAGAAGCTGGCTTGCGCCGCTGCCTGCTGCGCCGCCGGGTCAGGCACAATGCGCAAGATGGGCGGCGCGGCCAGGGTCAGGCCTCGCTCGGCAGCCAGGCATTCCAGGCCGGCCCGCAGCCGGTCCTGGTGGGCCAGGTCGTCTGCCAGGGCCTGCGCCGCCTCGGGCGCGAGCACAATGGTGTACAGATCGGGGGCCAGTGGGGGTTGGGCCGCCCTCTCCAGGGCTTGCTGCAGGCAGATGCCCAGGGCGTCTGGGCTTTGCTTTGAGTGGAACAGTCTCCCGGCCAGGCCTTCGATCAGGGTTTGCAAGCCGGCTTCCAGGCGGGCCAGGAAGGATGTGAGAGATGACATGGGGTTAATTTAACCATAGATACCCGGAATATAGGGAGGGCTTTTCTTGGGTATGATGGTCATAATTAAAAAAACTTACATTCGTTACTTGTTTGGGCCAATCTGTTTTGTATAGAATGAATAGTGGCGTTCCCCCGCGACCGGTAATTGAATACGGAGGTGAGTGAAACGGCATGAACTCATACTGACCTGCTCCTCGATTGATAAAAGTCAATTTTGATCTTTCACCATTCCATCTGCATTCATTTCTAAGGAGGAATCACTCATGAAGCGTAAGACTTCGTTGCTTATTGTCGTCATGGTAGCGCTGGCTGTGTTGAGCAGCGCTGCCGCTCTGGCTCAAACACCGCAGCCGCCGGTTGATGCACCAGCACAGGGCGATGCGCCAAGGCAATACATCCTGTGGCTTGAGACGCCCGACTTGAGCGCCGCACCGCGGGGCATCTCGCCCAAGGACGCGGCCAGTTTTGTAGCTGAGGCCATCCGCGAGCAAGCCCAACCCACGCTGGATGAACTGCATGCTCTTCAGCAAAGCGGACAGGTGGCCTCGTTTGCGCTCTTGCCTGACCGGAATGCGATCTCGGTGATGACTGGCGTCCCGGACGTGGTCCAATCGTTGGATAGGGTAGCGGATCTCTCTCGTTACCAGGCATTTTCTCCCATCCCTAGCTGCGCACCGGGATATATGGAGCGCCTGGAAGCGGAGGCGCTGCGCTCTGGGCGCACGGTGCCCCCGCCTGATAACACCCAGGCGACCAATCCCAGCATTGATGTGTTTACGTATAATGGACGGGTTGAAGTTGTTCAAGGCCGCACAACTTCTAATGCCCTGGTTACCCTGCGCGTTCTGCGCCAGGGGCAGGTTGTGGCTACTGATTCAACCACCAGTTCTGAAGATGGCATCTATTCGATCTACAACGATTGGACAGGCGGCTGCAATGGCCATTACGAATGGGAAGCCCATACGGGTGACATCATAGAGGTAACTGCTGGTGGCAGCACCATTACTACCGAGGTGGTGGATATGATTGCCTGGGCCAATACTTTTAGCAATGTGGTAGGCGGCATTGCCCAGGCCCCTGGCAGATACATCGATATTCACCTGTACAGTGTGTTTGGTCGATGCGAGGGTTTAACCCCTTACACGGTGTCTACCGGACTGGACGCGCTGGGCAATTTCGCCTATGACTTCAGCAGCCAGGTGGACTTTAAAGGTCAATCTTATGCTTATGCCTATGCTCGCGATGCCAATGGCAACAGCACGTATGTTGGCTTTGATGCTTTTTATATCTACGCCGAAGGCGTAGGCAGCGATTATGCCTACGGCATGATCCAGCCTGATGATGCTTATACGGTCACGCTGACGCGCGGAGCGTCGGTGATTGAAACTTTCACCGGTCAAACATCTTCCAACGGATTCTTTTTCATCTACCCAAGTAACCTTTTCCAGGCTGGGGATGTGATTCGCGTGGTGGGGACGGGTGTGGATTATTCCTACACGGTGGCGCCCTTAACGCTCATTACTACGCCGGGCTCTAACCAGATCCTGGGCACTACCGCACCCGGGCGGTATGTGATAGCCAACATTTATGGCAGGTACCAATGTAGTGGTGCGTACTGCCTTACCGCCACTGCCAATGGCAGTGGTAACTTCAGCCTGCCCTTGGGGTTTACCTTCCGCCCCGGTGATTACGGCTATTTTTATGTGTACGATGCCCAAGGCAATTACCAATATCAACGCCTGTACAGCCGGGTGATTGCAGCCTATCTGAACTATGATTCTGCGCGTGGCTATTGGGATGTGCCTTACACCGACGTAACGGCCAACTTGTATGACCAATCCCATTCCTTGAAAGATTCGCAAGTCGATGCAACCTCCTCTTCAGGCGCCTTCTACACCTATTTTGACGTGGACATGGAAGCAGGAGATATCCTCGAAGTCGGCAACGGCGTGATGACCGAGACTATGACCATCCAGGCGTTGAACGGTACGCTCAATAACAACACCGAGCGCATAGCGGGCGTGGCTCCTAATGGCCCCCTGGTGGTAAAGTTGTATGATTTCAGGCCCGAAACTGGTTACTACTACTATGACTGCCGGGAATTGACGGTCTCGGGTGAAGCTTTCAACATCGATTACAGCAACTTTGCCATTGGCGCCACTGATGATGCGAACATCTACAGCCGGGATACCAATGGCAATGTGAACTACCGTTATCTTCAGGCCGCGTCTGCGAATGTCAACCTGTATTCTGGCAATGCGTGGGGATACACCCTGAGCCCCAATACGAATGTACATGGCGAGGCTTGGAATGGCAGCAGCTTGCTTGACTCCTTTGATGGTGTGTCAAGTGAGACCGATAGCTCTTATTACGGCGACTTTGATCAACCTTTGCAGGCTGGCAACCGTTTGCTGATCAGCAGTGATCTCTTTTTTGATATTACCCTGCCTATCTTGACCATAGCCGGGAATGCGAATACTCAAACCATTGAGGGCCAGGCGCCGGCTAATTCATTGGTGGAGGCGGGCGTGTGGGTCGACTATTGGTGTGGTAAAGATGGTTGGTGCAGTGATAGCTTTTCTAACCAGGTGTCGACCGATGCCAGCGGCAATTACAGCACAGCCTTTATCGACGAGTACATCTATACGGATTTTGGATGTATCGATGTGACCATCGGTAACAATTGTGTTCAGCCGTATGTGTCTTATTACCGCCCGGATGGAAACGAGATTCGCAACCAGACGCCACCCCAGTATTCGCTGCCAGATGCCTACGAGGACAATGACGATAGTTTCAACACGGCTCCGGCTTACAGCGGGCGTACTACCCATACTTTTGATGCATATGAAGACCAAGATTGGGTTGTCCTGCCGGTTAGCGCAGACATGGTTGGACAGTCTGTGCGCATCTTCACCACTCACCTGGGGCAGATGGCAGATACTGTGCTGACCCTCTACGGCCCTGATGACAGCTATACCCAGGTGGCAACCAACGATGACCGGAACAGTGCTACCCTTGAGTCTGAGCTATATTGGACGCCTTCTGCCGCGGGGATGTATTATCTAAAAGTCTCGCCTTATGAATACTCGGGCGGCAGGTGTGATTCCAGTTACGACCTGGTGATCTACCTAAACAGCTACCAGACCTTCTTGCCGCTCACTTCACGCTAGTCAACGGTTTGCTTGCAAGCAAAACTGCCCCGGCGCTAGGTTCGAGCGCCGGGGCAGTTTTAAATGTTATACTAACACTGAGGTTGAGATGAAAACAATGCTGCCTGCCGGTTATTGCGAACATGCCCATACCGCCGATTGGGAGCTGGAAGCCTGGGCGCCCGACCTGCCGGCTTTGCTCGAAACAGCCGCCCGCGGCATGTATGCCATCTCAGGCACGCGCCTGGCTGCCGGTCCGCGCCAGGCGCAAAGCCTGGCCTTGAATGCTCCAGATGCCGAGAGCCTGCTGGTGAAATTCTTGGGCGAGCTGCTCTGGCTGGCCCAGCAGGATGGCCTGGCGTTTGATACCTTCGATCTGGATGTGCAGACTGGCCCGGATGGCATGTTGGCCCTGTACGCCGTCTTGGATGGCGCCCCCCTGGCTGGCTGCGAGAAAGAGATCAAGGCCGTTACCTACCATAACCTGGCCATCCGCAGCCAGGCTGGGCGTTTGGAAGTGAACATCGTTTTCGATGTCTGAAGCGAGGTGCTCAATGGTTACCTTACATGACCTGGTGCGTATTTCAGATTACGAATGGGAGATTCCCCAGAGCTTCCGCGCCGATATGCGTGTGCCGGTGCGCCTCTTCGCCACCCGCCGCCTGCTGGAGGCGGTGATGAGCGATAAATCCTTAGAGCAGGCCGTCAATGCCGCCACCCTGCCCGGCCTGGTGGGGCATGTGGTGGTGATGCCCGATATGCACCAGGGCTATGGCTTTCCCATTGGCGGCGTGGCCGCCACCAGACTGCCGGATGGCGTCATCTCGCCTGGCGGGATAGGGTATGATATTAACTGCCTTGCCGGCGACAGCCTGGTGCTGCATGCCCATGGCTACACCCGGCGAATAGATGAGATGGCGCAGGATTGGCCCGAGGCGCGCCTGGCCTGCTTCCAATTGGCTTCTCACCGCCCAGACTCAGCCAGGCCAGTGCGTTGGTTTGGGCAGCCTGCGCATGCGCCAGCCATGCGCCTGGTGACCGAAAGCGGGCGCACGGTTACGGCAACGGCTGACCACCCCTTCTGGACGGAGGATGGCATGCAGGCCTTGGAACGCTTGCTGCCCGGCGAGCGGGTGGCGGTATATACCTTCGATGGGGTGCCATACGAGCCGCCGGCAGCCGAGGTGTTGGTCAGCCAGGAGCAGATGGAAGCTTATCTGCAAAGCCTGGGCAAGGGGCAGGCAGGTAATGCCCTCTCACAAATAGTGGTTCAATTAAAGCGCCGCGACCTGCTGCCGCTGAGGCTAGATTCGGCGGCTGTGCCCTATTTGATTAAGCTGTTAGGTTTTGTATTTGGCGATGGCAGCCTGCGTTTTGACCGGCATACGGGCAAAGGCAAGCTGGCATTTTATGGCGAAGCCCAAGATATGGAAGATTTGCGGGATGATATTGCCCGCCTGGGCTTCCGCCCTAGCCGGGTTTGGGCGCGCCGTCGCAGCCATGCCATCCAGACCACCTATGCAGCTTATGAATTTGAGCATACCGAACATTGGATCACGGTCAACAGCACGGCCCTGGCTGCTTTGCTAAGCTGCCTGGGCGCTCCGCTGGGCAACAAAGCGCGCCAGGATTATGGCCTGCCGGGTTGGTTGGAAGCTGCGCCTGGCTGGTATAGGCGCCTGTTCCTGGCGGCATTTTTTGGTGCTGAGCTGAGCGCGCCGCAAGCGGTCAGCGGGCACGGATGCAACCTGGCGGCAGCGGTACTGTCACAGAATAAGCGCCAGGGATACGAAGCCAGCGGGCAAGCCTTCTTGGAGGGGATTGCCAGGTGGCTGGCCGATTTTGGTGTGCAAGCCAGCCCGGTGGCTCGCCGTGCCGAACAAACCAACGCCGACGGCAGCCGTTCTATCCGCTTGCGGCTGGTCATCTCTGCTGAGCCAGAAAACCTAGCTCGTTTGTGGGGTACGATTGGTTACGAGTATAACCGCAAGCGCCGCGCCCTGGCGGCGGCAGCCGTGCAATACCTGGCTTATAAGGCGCGGCACATTGCTGCCCGCCAGGCAGTGGCTGACGAAGCAAAGGCCCTGGCATCTGCCGGCCTGCCTGCGCAGCAAATCTATGCCCGGCTGAGCAGCCCGGTCACCAACCGGCGCTTCATCGAGCGATCTTTGTACGAGGGCCGCCAGTCGCCGCCGCGCGTTGGGGCGGGGTTTATCCCGTTCGACGAATTCAGGGTTGAGGTGCGGCGGGGCCTGGGCGAATCGGGCATGACCTGGGAGCGCATCGCTCGCATCGATGTGGCAGATTACAGCGGGCTGGTTTACGATTTCACCGTTGATCACGCCGATCACAACTTCATCTCGAACGGTTTCGTTGTTTCTAACTGCGGTGTACGGCTGTTGGGTTCACAGGTTGCTTATGAGAAGGCCGTGCCTTACATGGATGACCTGGCCTCGGCCCTCAACCAGCACTGCCCCTCGGGTGTGGGTGAGAAGGGCGCCGTGCGCATGAGCGAGGCCGAGTTGGAGCAGGTCTGCCGGGAGGGGGCGCGCTGGGCCCTCAAGCAGGGCATGGCTAGCGAGGCCGACCTGCGCCGCACGGAGGAATCCGGGCGGGTGGAGGGGGCCGACCCCGGCAAGGTGAGCAAGCGGGCGCGTGAGCGCGGCCGCCCCCAGCTTGGCTCTTTGGGTTCGGGCAACCACTTTATCGAAATCGACCTGGTGGAACAGATCTTTGACCCACAAGCCGCCGCTTGCATGGGCCTGGAGCTGGGCTGCCTGGCGGTGCAGATCCACTGCGGCTCGCGCGGTTTTGGTCACCAGATCTGCACCGATTACGTCGAAGAATTCCAGTCTGCCGTCCGGCGTTACAACATCCATTTGCCCGATCGCGAGCTGGTCTGCGCGCCGCTCAACTCGCCCGAGGGGCAGAACTACCTGGGTGCCATGCGCTGCGCGGCCAATTTTGCCTTTGCCAACCGCCAGGTCTTGGCGCACGGCGCCCGGCAGGCCTTTGAAGAAGTGCTGGCAGGCAAGGTCAAGAACTGGCACCTGCACCAGGTGTATGATATCTGCCATAACATGGGCAAGATTGAGGTGCATCTCATTGATGGGGAGAACATGAAGGTTTGTGTGCACCGCAAGGGCGCCACGCGCGCCTTTGGGCCGGGTGCGCCGGGCCTGCCGGATGAGTACAAGGCCATTGGCCAGCCGGTGCTGGTGCCGGGCAGCATGGGCACTGCCTCGTGGGTGCTGGTGGGCACCGAGGCCAGCATGGAGCGCTCGTTTGGTTCCTCGTGCCACGGGGCCGGGCGGGTGATGAGCCGCCACGAGGCCAAACGCAATGTGCGCGGCGACCAACTGCGCAGCAAGCTAGAAGCCGATGGTATCCACGTGCGCGCCGGCTCGATGGCTGGATTGGCTGAGGAGGCACCGCAGGCATATAAAGACGTCAACCAGGTGGTTGAGGCGGTCACCGGCGGTGGTATTGCCCGCCAGGTGGCCCGCCTGCGCCCCTTGGCAGTGATCAAGGGATAGGCCGGATTAGAAAACCTTCATCTTGGTTTGGGCCTGGAACCGCTAAAATATCCCTGGCGTCTATTCTATGTGCTCATCCAACTGTGAAAGGAGATCTGAACCATGCACAAGTTATTGATAACCCTGGCTGTGGCAGCCCTGCTCCTGGCAGGCTGCGCCCCTGCCGCCCCAACTGAAGGTGGTTTGCCGGCTGATAACACCCCTGCACCTGTCGAGCCCACCGCTTACCCGGCCCCCGTGTCCAACCAGCCTGCTCCGACGGCAGCGGACCCAGAGAGCTACCTGCCTCCTGAGACGGTTTACGTCGTCCCCACCGATTCCTCGTCCTATCCCTATCCTGAACCAGAAGCGCCGGTCTCTTCAGACAGCGGCCAGGCGGCTGAATCCCCGTACGCGCCTCAGCCAGGTGATGAATCGCTCACCCGGGGCAACGTTTTTCCCGATCTGGCGCAGAGCGAACTGTTGGTCATGGAAAGCTTCCCCGTCCAGGCGACCGCGCTGCTGCGCGGCAACCTGCCCGACCCCTGTCACCAACTGCGGGCCGTGATCACGGTGGATGAAGCTCAAAAGCGGGTGGATATCGAGCTGTATTCGCTCGCCGACCCCGCCAAGATCTGCATCACCGTGCTTGAGCCGTTCGAGGCCAACCTGCCGCTGGGCAGCTTCTCGGGCGGAGATTACAACGTATATGTGAATGGTGAGCTGCTGGGCACGATCGACCTCTAAGCCCGGCTGCTTAATCCCCCACGATGTCTGCTACCAAAGCCCTGGTCAATTCGACCAGGGCTTTTACGGGCAGGCGGATGTTCAGGCCGCGCTGCCCGCCAGAGACGTGGATCTCATCGAACAGCCCTGAAAGCTCGTCCAACACCACCTGGAAGCCCTTGTGCATCAGTGCCAGGGCTGAGATGCCCCCGGCTTGCAGGCCGGTCAATTGTTCGGCTTCTCGCTCCGTGGGCAGCGAGAGTTTCTTTTCGCCCACTGCTTTAGCCAGTTTTTTTAGGTCCACTTCAAATGGGCCGGGGATGATCGCCAGGATGGGCTTGCCCTTGCCTTCGCGCAGGATGACAATGGTCTTGAAAACTTGCTCAGGCGGCACGCCCAAGATGGCGGCCGTCTCGAGCGCGCCCAGCTTTTCGGGCGGCGTCTCGAAGGCCTGGTAAGGGATGGCGTGCGAATCTAGCAGGCGAGTGACATTGTTGGTGGGCATGGAATGTGGTTTACAAGCTCAACGTGAACACTGCCCCGCCCTGGGGATGGTTGGCGGCAGTCAAGTCGCCGCCGTGGGCCTGGGCCAACTGGCGGGCAATGGTCAATCCCAGGCCGCTGCCACCTTCCTGGCGGGCGCGGGATTTGTCGGCGCGGTAAAAACGTTCGAAAAGGTGCGGCAGGCTTTCAGAAGGAATGCCTGCGCCGCTGTCGTGTACAGCTAGGCGGATTGAGCCAGGCGCGGCGCCACCCTCAGCCGAAAGGTCCAGCTCGATCCGCCCGCCATCCGGCGTGTGGCGCAGGGCATTCGAAAGCAGGTTGTTGAGCACCTGCTCGATGCGCATGGGGTCGAGCAGCAATTGAACCGGGGCTGGCGCGGGGCCTGGGGTGTAGACCAGGTTGATACGATGTGCTGCCGCCTGCGCCTGGAAGCGCCCTACCACCCGGCCAACCAGGGCGGGGAAGTCGGTTGGAACCCGTTCAAGGGTCAACTGCCCGGCATCGGCCAGGGCCAGGGTGCGCAGGTCATCCACCAGACGGCTGAGCAGCAGGTTCTGTTCCAGCACCGGCTGCAAGCTTTCGGCGTTGAGTGGGTACAGGCCATCTTGCATGGCCTCCAGGTTGGCGCGCTGCACCGAAAGCGGCGTGCGCAGCTCGTGGGCAATGTCGGCGGTCATGGCCCGGCGGGCCTGCTCGGCCTGCTGGAGCGAATCAGCCATCTGGTTAAAAGCCATGCCCAGTGTGTTCAACTCATCGCCTTTGCCGCGCTGCGGGACGCGCTGCGAGAGGTCGCCCTGTGCCAGTTGGCGGGCGGCGCGGGTCAGGTTGTGTATTGGGCGCAGCAGGGTATAAGCCATCAATAGAGCCAGCAGCAGCGAAAGCGTTCCCGCGATCAACCCGGCCCATAATGCCGCCTGGTTCAGGCGGCTGATCAAAAATTGTTCATCGTTGGCGGTGTAGCCCATGCTGCTCTGCGCCCACAGGTAGCCAACAACCTCGCCGTTCACTTCCAATGGGGAAGCCAGGTCCAGCTCGGAGCGGGTCAGTTGGCCGGCCGGTTCGGCGGCAGAATCTGCCACCACCTTCCCGTTGGCATCAGCCAGGCGCAAGTGCTGGCCCATCATCGAGCCCTGGCCGGTGTCCTGGCCGGCGGCGGGGGTGCGCTGCCACATGGGACCCATGCCCCCGCCTCCGCCCCCACTGCCCATGCTCGAATCCAGCAGCGATTCGGCGCCTTCCCAGCTTTCAGACTGCTGGTAATAGCTTTCCAGGTTGCGGCTGATCTGTTCCAGGCTGCGCATGCCGTTGCCAAACATGAAGGCCCGCACTTCGCGAGCTGTGCTTTGCCGGGCGATCAGGGCCACCGAGACCACCGAAGCCAGCACGATCAATGCAAAAGCCAGGAATAAACGTACGCGCATACAGAATCCGCTTTTATCAGGGTATGAGCGAGAGCCAGATGATGCCGATGGCCAAAGAGCTGAGCGTGATCGGCACGCCGGCTTTGAGATATTCGCCGAAGGTCAGGTGCACGCCGCGCGCTTTGGCGGTCTCGGCTACGATCAGGTTGGCGACCGAACCCAGCAGGGTCAGGTTGCCCGCCAGAGTGGTGGCCATGGCCAGGGTCAGCCAGGTGCGCTGCGGATCTGGAAAAGCCGGCACCAGCGGGCGGAAAAGCAGCACTGCCGGGACGTTTGAAACCAGGTTGCTGAGCACCACTGCCACCCCGCTCAGGGCCGCCACCCCCTTCTCGGCCACGGGCAGGGCAATGGCAAACAAACGCTCAGTCAGGCCGGTGGTTTCGATGGCGCCGGTGACGATGAAAAGGCCAGAGAAGAAGACCAGCAAAGACCAGTCCATCTCGAGGAAGACGCGCCGCGGCTTGAGGCGGCGGGTGATCAAGAGCAAACCGGCTGCGGCCAGGGCCGCCAACGGGATGGGCAGCCCGATCACAAAGGCCACCAGCATCAGGCCGGCTGCCAGCATGCTCTTGCGCAGTAAAGGCCGGTAAGTGCGCGGCGGCATCTGGTAGACTTGCTCAAATGCGCCGGAGGAGAATTCTTGCCGGTAGACCAGCACCAGCACCAGCCAGGCCACAACCAGCCCGGCAATGGCGACCGGCGCCAGGTAAGCGGTGAACTTGACGAAGGGAATGCCCGAAGCAATGCCGATGATCATGTTCTGCGGGTTGCCGGTGATAGTGGCGGTAGAGCCAATGTTGGCGGCTGAGACCAGCCCCACCAGGTAGGGGATGGGATTGCGGCGCAAGGATGCGGTAATCTCTAACACCAGGGGGGTGAACATGAGCACGATGGTGTCGTTTAAAAAGATGGCTGAGAGCACGCCTGAAACGACAATGAACAATGCCAGCAAGATGCGCGGGTTGCGCGCCCAGCGAATGACCGCCCCGGTGACCAGTTGGAAGAAACCTGCCAGGCGCAGGTTTACATTGATGATCATCATGGCGAACAAGAGGGTCAGGGTGTTCAAATCCAGGGCGGCGTAGGCCCCCTGCAGTGAGATGGCACTGAGCAAGATCAAGAGCGTGGCCCCCACCAGGGCAATAGTGGCGCGGTTCATGCGCAGCCAGGGGTAGCGCCCAATGGCCACACCCACCAGGGTTAATAAGATCACCAGCCAGGCAGCCAGGGTTAGCGCAGGCATTCGTTCATTCCCCCTTTACAAAGCGGTAGCCTACACCGAAGACGGTTTCAATGTAGCGTGGGTTTTTACGCCCGCCAGCAGAATCGGGCTCCAGCTTGGCGCGCAGGTTCTTGATGTGGGCGTCGATCGTGCGTTCGTAACCTTCATAGGCCGTGCCCTGGGTGGCTTCTAGCAATTGCAGCCGGCTGAAAGCCCGCCCGGGCTGAGATGCCATTACCGTCAGCAGGCTGAATTCGGTGGGGGTCAGCTCAACCGCTTGCCCGGCGCGGGTCGCGGTGTGCGCATCCAGGTCGATCTCTAGATCGGCGCTGCGCAGCACCTGGGCGGCGGCGGTGGGTTCTGCCCGGCGCAGCAGGGCGCGCACGCGGGCCACTACCACCCGCGGCGAGAAGGGCTTGGGAATATAATCATCTGCCCCCAATTCCAGGCCAATCAATTGGTCTGTTTCATCCACGCGGGCGGTCAGCATGATGATCGGCGTATTGCTTTTTCGGCGCATGGCACGCGCCACGTCCAGACCATCCATGCCGGGCAGGTTCAGATCCAGGATCACCAGGTCTGGGTGTTTCTGTTCCCAGGTAGATAGGCCCGTATCACCGCGCCCGGCCGCCAGCACGTTGAACCCGGCCTGCTCGAGATATGAGCGCAGCACTTTCACCAGCTCGGGCTCATCTTCAATGATCAGGATAGTTGACATAGCATGATTATATTCGAAAAACGAAGGTGAAGCCGTGCAATTGCACGGCTTCACCTTCGTTCTGAAAAACTAGTTGATTATGGGTTGTTCAGCGGGCAGTTGGGGCCGTTTTGCCGCATCTGGTTCATGTGCGCCAGCCTGGCATCGGCCTGTTCTTGGGTCAGCAGCCCGTCTGCCACGGCCTGGGCCAGGGCATCGGTGTGCACCTGGGTCATCAGTTCGCCGAAGGCGTCTGCCGTCAGACCCTGCTCCTGGGCAATGGTCCAGGCGGTTTCGCCGGCCTCGAAGCGCCCTTGCAGGTCTTCAACGCTCAGGCCCAGAGCCTCTGCCACGAGGGGCAGGGTGTACTCCTGCATCCATCCGCCCTGGCGACCGGGGCCGCCAGCGCCACCCATCCTGCCAGGGCCAGCGCCCTGCATCATCCCGCCGCCTTGGCCGTGCCTGCCGTGTCCGCCAGCCATCATGCCAGAGCCATCGCAGTTTCCAGCCATGCCCAGGCAGCTTCCCACCTCGTCGGGGGGATTTTGGGTTTGTGCATAAGCCAGGCCCGTCACACCCATCACCACCACTGCCAATAGAAAACCAGCACCGATCCACAAAAGTTTTTTCAACATGATATTCTCTCCTGTTTGATTTTTTACCAGTAGGTTTGTACTGCCTATAGTTTAGCAGAGAGATGTGAAGGAGTTGTGAAGAGGTTGTGAAAAAGGGATGGATATTTCGATGATACAAAAAACGTGTGCTGGTAAACTGCCTCAGCACACGCTTTTTGATTTATGCTTCACCCGCCAGGTAGCGCACTCGCTCCCAGGGTGGGGCGTTGTTCTCTTCTGCCAGCACACCGCGCAGCTCGAAGACCTGGTCGCGCAGCACGGCGGCTTTCTCAAACTCCAGGTTGCGGGCCGCATCTTTCATCTGCTTTTCCAATTCCTCGATCAGGCGTTTCAGCTCATTCTTGGGCATGCCGCTGCGCGCTGAGCCAGCGCGGTATTCGGCCTTCTTCTCAGCCAGGGCGGCGCGCCCTCCCAACTGGTCGGTCAGGTCTCGCACCGCCTTGACAATGCTGAGCGGTTCAATGCCGTGGACCCGGTTGTAAGCCTCTTGCTTGTCGCGGCGGCGGTTGGTCTCTTCGATGGCGCGCTTCATCGAATCGGTTTGGCGGTCGGCGTACATGATGACCTTGCCCTGCACATGGCGGGCGGCGCGCCCGATGGTCTGGATAAGGGCGGTTTCTGAGCGCAAGAAGCCTTCTTTATCTGCATCCAAGATCGCCACCAATGAAACTTCGGGCAGGTCCAGGCCTTCGCGCAGCAGGTTGATGCCCACCACCACGTCAAACACGCCCAGGCGCAGGTCGCGCAGGATGCCGATACGCTCCAGCGACTCGACCTCTGAGTGCAGGTAATGCACCTTGATGCCCATCTCCATCAGGTAATCTGAGAGTTTCTCAGCCATGCGCTTGGTGAGGGTGGTGACCAGGGTGCGTTGGCCCACCTCCACGCGCTGGCGGATCTCGCGGATCAGGTCTTCGATCTGCCCGGTGACCCCGCGCACCTCGATCTGCGGGTCTACCAGGCCGGTGGGACGGATGATCTGCTCGACCACCTGCTCGGCGCGTTCCATCTCGTAGGGGCCGGGGGTGGCAGATGTGTAGATGGTATAGCCCATGCGTTCTTCGAACTCTTTGAACTTGAGCGGGCGGTTATCCATCGCCGAGGGCAGGCGGAAACCGTAATCTACCAGCGTGCCTTTACGTGAGCGGTCGCCGTTGAACATGCCGCGCACCTGGGGGATGGTCATGTGCGACTCGTCGATGAAAAGAAGGTAATCGCTGGGCAGGTAATCCACCAACGTCCAGGGCGGGGTGCCCTCTGCCCGCTGGTCCAGGTGGCGCGAATAGTTTTCGATGCCCGAACAGTAACCTACTTCGCGCAGCATTTCCAGGTCGTACATGGTGCGCTGTTCGATGCGCTGGGCCTCTAGGTATTTCTCTTGTGATTTGAAGAGATTGATCCGCTCTTGTAGTTCGGTCTCAATATCGGTGATGGCAGATTTGAGCTTGTCTTCGGCGGCGATGTAGTGCTTGGCCGGGTAGATTGCCACAGTGGGCAGCTCGCGCTTCAGCTCGCCGGTGACGGCGTCGAAGTCGACAATGCGCTCGACCTCATCCCCAAAGAAGGTGATCCGGTAGCCCTGGCGGTCTTGATAGGCGGGCATCACTTCCAGCGTGTCGCCGCGCACGCGGAAGGTAGCCGGGCGCAGCTCGGTATCGTTACGCTCGTATTGCGCCTCAACCAGGTCGCGCAGCAGGGCGTTGCGGCGGTAGATCTTGTTGGCTTCGATGTTGATCACCACCCGTCCATACTCTGCCGGGTTGCCCAGGCCGTAAATGCAAGAGACCGATGCCACGATGATCACATCTCGCCTTGACATGAGCGAGGTGGTGGCGGCGAGGCGCAGGCGTTCGATCTCTTCGTTGATATCAGTTTCTTTTTCGATATACAGGTCGCGCCGCGGTACGTAAGCCTCAGGCTGGTAGTAATCGTAATACGAGACGAAGTATTCTACGGCGTTCTCAGGGAAGAACTCTTTGAATTCAGCATACAACTGCGCGGCCAGGGTCTTGTTGTGGGCCATCACCAGGGCTGGCATGTTTGTCTCTGCGATGATGGAGGCCATGGTGAAGGTCTTGCCTGTGCCGGTAGCGCCTAGTAGAACCTGGTGCTTTTGGCTGCCGCGAATGCCTTGTAACAGCTTGCGAATCGCTTCGGGCTGGTCGCCGGTAGGTTGGAAGGGGGCTTTAAGTTGGAAGTCCATTTTAAAGTGGATGGTGGATCGTGAATAGTGGATGGTGCCCGCTTATCAGGGTAGATGTGAGTATATCATAAAGGCGGTAATCATCGAACATAGACCGGGTTTGAAATGATCCAGTGCCGCCGCTTGCCCAGGTAACGGATGTAAGCCTCCACACGGTAGACGCCCGGCTCGGTGGTGATGTAGGTGCACAACTCGTGGTTTTTCCAGGTGCGCGCCGGCTTGCCATCCTTGAAGAGCACGCATTCGGTGCGCATCGGCAGGCGGATCTGGAAGGTGACCCCGTTCTTGCTGGAGATTTCGTCGCCCATGCCAACGCTTCTTTCGGCGCCGTGGACAAGGATGCGGAACCCGCGCGTCGAAGCCGGCAGGTCATAGCCAATAAAACAGTGCCCCTGGCGCAGCGCGTCGATGATCATCTGCCCATCGGCAAGCGCATCGTTCCCCAGGGGGCGCGGGACGATGACATGGGTGTTGATGCAGCGGAAATGGAATTCGTATGGAAAGAGGGTGCGGCGAAGCGGTCCCAGCCGGGCCGGCATGCCATGCGCATCTGAGCCGCCGATCGCTACCACGCGCTTGCCCTGCCCCAACAGCGTATCCCACCTGGCAAAGGCCTCGGGATAAGGACCGCTTGCCACCCGGTTTGGGCTATAGGCATAGAACAGGCCGTGCAGTTTGCTCTTGAGCAGCCCCTTGAATTCTGAGAAGCTGTTCCACAATTCGATACCGGTGTAGCCGATCAGGTCCCAATCTACCCACGAGATATCCCCCTCGCCCACGGCCGGGGCCTCAGGGTCTACCGGATGGGCGAAAAAGGCCAGCCCCCCGGCCTGGTTGACGGCGTTCAGCAAGCGTTGGGGGGCATAGGCATGCGTAGCCAGCTCGCGATGCGCGCCGAAGACCAACATGTGGTTCTTCTGTGGGTCGCGCGCCTGGTCGTGGATCTCTTCCCCGACCAATAGCAATACCCGGCGGTCGCCATCTTTATAATAATCCTCTGGCCCTCCCACCCAAACGTTATGGTCGGTGACGATGACAGCGTCCAGCCCGCTGCGCATGGCCGCGGCGGCGATCTGGTCGTGAGAGCAATGCCCGTCGGAATAGGGCGTATGCATGTGCAGGTTGACTACAAGCTCGTGGGCAGTTTCTGGCATGATTTGACGATTCCACCAAGCAAAGGTATAATCCCTTGACACTTTTTTCGGAGGACTAGCGTGGAAAATGTTTTGTACATCTCGTTGATTATAATCTCGATTGCCTTGATCGCAAGCGTGATCTTGCAGAGCAAAGGCGCGGGGTTGGGCGGCCTGACCGGCGCTGACATGGGCGGTATCTTCACCGCACGGCGCGGCATTGAAAAGACCCTCTTCTTCGTCACCATTGGTCTGAGCGTGCTGTTCTTTATCCTGGCAATTGCGACCGTACTGGTTAGCAGCTAACTGCCACCCCAGGCGCTGATAGGGAGGCGCGGCGTCACTGGCCTGCGCCTCGCCTGCAGCGCTTTTCTTTTAAAAAAATATGAAAAAACTACGTTGGCCCCTGTTGATTGCCCTGCTGGCATTGGTAGCGATTGCCGTGCTTTTGCTGGGGCAGAAGCCGGTCACGCTCGTCCCCATCGAGCCGGTTGTTGAACCAGCCGAAGGCGGCGTATATACCGAGGGACTGATCGGCGAATTAACCCGCCTGAACCCACTGCTGGACACTTACAACAACGTGGACCGCGACGTAGACCGCTTGATCTTCAGTGGGCTTTTGCAATTTGATGACCGCGGTTTGCCCCAGGCCGGCCTGGCTGACTCTTGGGGCATCTCGCGCGACGGGGTGATTTACAACTTCTCGGTGCGTTCCAATGCTGTCTGGCACGATGGGCAGCCGGTTACCAGTGATGATGTGATCTTCACCATCGAGCTGATGCGCGGCGAAGATTCGCCGCTCTCTGCCGACCTGGTTCAGTTCTGGAAGCAGGTAGAAGTCAAGCGCCTGGACGAGAAAACCATCCAGTTTGTCTTGCCAGAAGCTTATGCCCCCTTCTTGGATTACCTGACCTTTGGCGTGCTGCCCTCTCACCTGTTGGGTGATTTGAGCGTCGCTGAAATCATTGATTCCCCGTTTAACTTACAGCCGGTTGGCAGCGGTCCGTATCGCTTTGACCACTTGATCGTGGAAGATGGGCGGATTGCAGGGGTCGTGCTGACCGCTTTCAAAGATTATTACGTTCAAGCCTCTTTCATCGAGCAGATTGCCTTCCGCTATTATCCTGACGCCGCATCGGCATTCGCGGCTTACCAGGAAGGTGAGATTGGCGGCATTGCTCAGGTGACAGCCGAAATTCTGCCGCAGGCGTTGGCGGCACCGGGCCTGAAACTTTACACCAGCCGCCAGCCCGAGCTGAGCCTGGTCTTGTTCAACCTCAATAATCCAGAGGCCGCTTTCTTCCAGGACGCGAACGTGCGCCGGGCACTGCTCATGGCGCTCAACCGCCAGGGCATTATCGACCGTTTGCTGGGCGGGCAGGCCATCCTGGCCGATGGGCCGATCTTCCCGGGCACCTGGGCCTATTACAGCGGCACACCGCAGGTGGGTTATGATACCGGTGCGGCTGTCAGCCTGCTGCGCCAGGCCGGTTATACCATTCCGGCAGGCGGCGGCGACGTGCGCCAGAACAAGGATGGGACGGCCCTGTCTTTCACGCTGCTCTACCCATCTGACGAAAAACACAAAGCCATGGCCGAGTCTATCCGGGCCGATTGGGCCGATGTTGGGGTGCAGGTGTTGCTAGAAGGCGTGGATTACGATACCCTGGTTACCGAGTACCTGGATACGCATGTGTACCAGGCTGCCCTGGTCGACCTCAACCTGTCCCGCTCGCCTGACCCTGATCCTTACCCCTTCTGGCACCAGGCACAGGTCACCGGTGGTCAAAATTATTCTCAGTGGGATGACCGCCAGGCCAGCGAATACCTGGAAGCGGCGCGCATCACCACGGATGTCGATGAACGCACCCGGCTGTATAACAACTTCCAGGTGCGCTTTGCCCAAGAACTGCCTGCCCTGCCGCTTTTCTACCCGGTTGCCACCTACGCCGTCACCACCGAGGTGCAGGGTGTGCGCGTGGGCCCGATGTTTGACTCGGCCGACCGCTTTAACACCCTGACAAGCTGGTTCCTGGTTACCCGCCGGGCCAGCGAGGCAACCCCAACGCCGTAGATTAGAGCCAAACCAAAAAAGAGCCCAGACGGGCTCTTTTTTGGTATAGCATTGTTTTATCCTATCCTGGATGGATATAGCGCGGCTGGGTCATGTTCTCGGGCCGCAGAAGGTCATCCAGTTGTTCTTTGCTCAAATAGCCCTTCTCTAGCACGATCTCGTAAACTGCCCGCCCGCTGCGCAGTGCCTCAGAGGCCACGTCGCTGGATTTTTCATAACCAATGATGGGGTTAAGGGCGGTGACCAGGCCAATGCTGTTCTCGACCTGTTTGCGGCAGTGCTCGCGGTTGGCGGTGATGCCCACAACGCAGCGCTGCGCCAGGGCGCGGCAGGCCCGCCCCAGGGTGTCGAGCGAGTTGAAGAGACGGTTAGCCATCACAGGCTCAAATACGTTCAATTCCAATTGCCCGCCCTCGGCCGCCATGGTCACCGTCACATCGTTGCCGATGACCAGGAAGGCCACCTGGTTGACCACCTCGGGAATGACCGGGTTGACCTTGCCCGGCATGATCGAAGAGCCAGGTGCCATGGGCGGCAGGTTGATCTCGCCCAGCCCGGCCCGCGGGCCAGAAGAGAGCAGGCGCAGGTCATTGCTGATCTTAGAAAGTTTGACTGCCACACGCTTCAACACGCCTGAAAGCTGTACGTAAGCCCCTGTGTCTTGGGTGGCTTCCACCAGGTTTTCGGCTTTGACCACCGGCACACCGCTGGCCTGGCGCAGTTTTTCGGTCACCACCAGGGCATAGGCAGGGTGGGCGTTCAGCCCGGTGCCAATGGCTGTGGCGCCCATGTTGACCTCGCGGATCAGGGCCTGGGTCTCGCTCACGCGTTGCAAATCTTCGGTGATGGTCACAGCCCAGGCTTCAAATTCCTGGCCCAGGGTCATGGGCACGGCGTCTTGGAGCTGAGTGCGCCCCATCTTGAGCACGTCGGCAAACTCGGCGCCTTTCATGCGCAGTGCATCTCGCAGGCCGGTCATTTCGACCATCAGGCCGTCCATTTTTTGGCTCAGGGTCAGGCGGATGGCAGTGGGGTACACATCATTGGTGGATTGCGACATGTTGATGTGGTTGAGGGGGTGCACAATGTCGTAACGGCCCTTCTCATAGCCCAGGTGTTCGAGGGCGCGGTTGGCAATCACCTCGTTGGCGTTCATGTTCGTGGAGGTGCCTGCCCCACCCTGGATCACATCGACAACAAACTCAGAGGTCAGTGCCCCGGCCGCGATCTCATCACATGCCTTGACAATGGCATTGCCGATCTTGGGGTCGAGCAGGCCCAACTCAACATTGGCCTGCGCGGCGGCCTTTTTGATATAGGCCAGCGAATGCACCAGGCGCGGGTAATGCGAGATGGGAACCCCGGTGATGTTGAAATTCTCCAGGGCACGCAGGGTCTGGATGCCATAATACGCTTCGGCGGGCACTTCGCGTTCGCCGAGCAAATCATGTTCAATACGGGTTGATTTCATGTTCGTTTTCTCACTCCATTGATAAGCCATAGGATGGCAAAGATGATCAGTACAGCCAGGATCAGCCAGATGATGAACGGCCACCGAGCTCCCGCCATCTGGCGCAGCATGCCCACCACGGCTGCCGTGCAGAAGACCGCTTCAGTTTCTACCAGCAAGGCCACCTTCTCAAAGCTGGCTTGCTGGTAACCGCGCAGCGAGCTCCAGGCCAGGCCGAGCAGGGCCGCGCCCAGTATGCGGGCCAATACCGGGTCAATTGGAGCCCAATTGAAGAGCCCCAAGAAACGTCCTGGGGCAAGCAGCAGCGGCGCGCCACACACAAAAGCCACAATGGCATGTGCCAGGAAGGTGATCTTAAGCAGCTTAGACATACGAGCCTCCTATCTATCTGATCGGGGAGCGCCTGGCGACTAGCGAGACCGCCGGGCACGTACATTGCACTGCTGTATAGTATAACCAAAAACCCGCCGCATGGAGCGGCGGGTTTTTGAAGTCAAGTCAGGTAACAGCTAGATCGCCTTGACCTGAGCGGCCTGCAGACCCTTGGGGCCCTTCTCGATGGAGAACTCCACCTTCTGGCCTTCCTGCAGCGTGCGATAGCCATCGCTCTCGATGGCCGAGAAGTGCACGAAGACGTCCGCGCCGTCGGGCTGCGACAGGAAGCCGTAACCCTTGCTGTTATTGAACCACTTGACTGTGCCGATGATGCGTTCAGACATTTTATTTGCCTCCTTAAGGCATGATAGAAGTTTGAGATGCACGTCCAATTCCATCGGAGCAGTCAAAGCAAAACGGCCCAAGGACCTTGCCTCGAGCCGTTGTCTTTCTACTTCATCCAACGAGAACTTGCTGGCATCCTACAACCGCTGATTCTATCAGGGATTAACCAAATGTCAAGGGATGAATTCACACCTCTTGAGGTTAATTCCCTGCCTCTTGGAAAAACTCCTTCAGCGCAGGAGCCATATTCTCGGGGATGTTAGCGCTCCATGCGCCGCCATCGATCACCTCGCCGGTTGCCCGGCCGGTCTCATCAATGGCAAAGAAAACTGGAATATAGGGATAGTCAAAATCGCTGCCAGCCAGCTGATCTCCCCAACTGTCCACGTTTAATTGGATGATATATGCACCAGTATAGGCATCTACCATCAAAGGGTCTTTTTCGGCGATGCTCACGGCAATCGCTTGGCAGGCCGGTCACCACATTGCTTCTAATTCGACAAAGGGTTTTAGTCCCATGGACCTGGCATTGGCGGCTTCGGTGGCAAGCTGGGTCGCTAGGTCTCCTTTGGAAGGGAATAAGCGGACCACTACGTAGGACGGCGGAGCTGTGGGCGAGGGGGGGATGGGACTGGGTGTATCGCTGGGTGGCGCGGCTGTCTCGGTGAGCGGTACGACCATGTCAGTAAGCGGTATGGCTGTGTCGGTGGGCGGCGGCAGAGTCTCAGAAGGCAGTGCCACTGCTGTGGGTGGCAAGGCGGCTGTGGGAACCGCTCCAGACACAGCCTGGCAGGCCAGTGTGGTCAGCAGGAAGAATCCTGCCAACAGGATTTGAGCGGAATGGCGCCTTTGTGTTGAATGGCTCATAATCAGATGGGTATTCTCAGGTGAACTGGATTTTACGGCAGTTGAATATCCACTGCCTTTTCTATCACAGGCCGATAACAGCCGCGCGGCGAACAAGCCATATAAGTGACCAGTACCTGCTCCAGGCGGGTACTTTCGGGCAGTTGCACTGGCAGGCGCAGCACCACTGGTCCGGCCGGGTAGACCGGCAAGGGCGGCAGGTCAGGAGCAACGATGATGCTCTCGGCTACGGCGGCAGTTTGCAGATCACCCGATGCCTGGAGAGATGTGCCGGGCGCCAAGGCCAAGCGGGTGGGACGGCCGAGACCATCTACCCCCTCTAGGGGCAGGTCCATGCTATACAGGTGCGCATCTTCTTCATCGGGGGTGAAGGTTGCGGTCAGGGCGGTGCCCCCATGCACATCTTGTTCGAGGACAATGCGCACGGTCACGCCGTTCTGGTTGAACTCTGTCAAAGGCGCCGAGGTGGGGGCCGCATTTGAATTGCAAGCCGCCAACCATGGCAGCAGCATGAGGAAAAAAAGGAACAGCTTCAGCCATCCAAAATGGCTGAAGCTGTTCGTATAGCGCATTCCTCTAAACATCAAAGTACAGGCTCATCTCATAAGGATGAGGGCGGTTGCGCACCTGGTAATACTCTTGGTTGCGTTTGAAATCGATCCAGCGGCGCAGCATATCTGCGCTGAAGACGTTCCCCGCCAGCAAGAAATCCATATCCTGCTCCAGGGCCTCTAATGCCTCGTTGAGCGAGGATGGCAGGCTCTTGATCTTGGCGCGCTGTTCATCGCTCCAAGAGAAGATGTTGTCATCGATCGGCCCAAAGCCGGCTTCGGTCGGGTCCAGCTTGCGCTGGATGCCGTCCATGCCAGCCAAGAGCTGAGCCGCCAGCGCCAGGTAAACGTTGCAGGTTGCATCCGGAGGACGAAACTCCATGCGGGCGGTATCGGGCTGGGTGGCATACTTGGGGATGCGCACGGCCGCCGAACGGTTGCCCAGCGAGAAGAAAGCGTTCACCGGGGCCTCGTAGCCAGGAACCAGGCGGCTGTAGGAGTTGGTGCTGGGGTTGGTCAGGGCCAGCAGCGCTGGGCCGTGAGCCAGCAGGCCGCCGATATAATATAGAGCTTCTTTGCTCATGCAGCCATAGCCCTTGGCATCATAGAAGAGATTGCGTCCCTTTTTCAACAATTGCTGGTGGAAGTGCATCCCTGAGCCGGCCTCGCCATACAGCGGCTTGGGCATAAAGGTGGCAGTCTTCCCGTGCCGGCGGGCGGCCATCTTGGTGGTGTATTTGATCATCATCGTGGCATCGCCAGACTGCACCAGGCCCATCAGCGGCGTTTCGATCTCCGACTGCCCCGGCCCGCCCACCTCGTGATGGTGGTACTTCACCGGTATGTTCATGGCTTCTAGCAGCAGGCTGATCTCGGTGCGCAAGTTGTACGATTGGTCTTTGGGAGGAATGGCATGGTAGCCGCCGTGCAGTGGAATGTAATGCCCGTGACCGCCTTCGGCACTATTCCAATCAGCCTCTACGCAGTCGATGCGATAGCTGGCGCGGTTGACGCCGTTTTCAAAAGAAACGTTGTCAAAGATGTAAAACTCGTATTCCGGCCCCCAGCGGCTCTCGTCTGCGACGCCGGTTTTGCGCAAATGTTCCTCTGCTCGGATGGCGATGTTGCGGGGATCATTGGTGAAGATGGCATGTGTATCCGCTTCGAGCGTGGTGCAGATGAAGCTGATGGTTGGTACATCCCAGAAGGGATCGCGAACTGCTGTGGGCAGGTCGGGCACCAGTACCATATCACCGGCTTTGACGCTCTTCAACCCAACCGATGAGCCATCGAAGCCAATCCCCTGTTCCATCAGGTCAGGTGTGAACTGGCTGACCGGCACGCTCAGGTGGTGCCATCTCCCCCACAGATCGCAAAACTTCATATCCACCATTTGGATGCCATGCTCATCCATGTAGCGACGAGCCTGATCAAAGTCTTTGAACATAACCCAATCTCCTCCTCTGAAGCTTTATATGATGATCGTTCCAGTATCTCTTATCCTAGTGCAAATCTTTCCTAAGGTGAAGTGGATTCCATCATCAAATGGCCCGCGGGTTATCCTGTTTTGGCCGCCAGACTCCCTGCCGCAGGGTATGAAGGGATGAATTTTGACCCTGGCAGGCCGCTGGCGGGGCTAACTACCACAGGCGGTACTCGTGCACGGTTTGGCAGTCGTCTTTGAATATAAAACGCCCGTTCAATTTGCTGCCGGCTAAGGCCTGGGGCAGCCAATAGCGGTTATCGTCCCACATCTGGTCAAAAGGGATGGCATCCAAGGCAAACCAGGCCGGGCGCATTTCGTTGCTCTCTGTCACCTGCCCTTGCCAGGCGTGCACCACAAAGGCGTGTACCAGCTCGTCCCAATTTGGCCGGGCCGGGAAGATAAATGTTAGCGCACCCACATAGGCCAATGCCTGCCCATTGCTGGGTTCGATATGCAGGCCGCATTCTTCGCGCAATTCGCGCCCGGCGCAGATGGGCGGCGTCTCGCCTGGCTCGAGCTTGCCGCCAAACCCGGCAAACTTCCCGCTGCCAAACCCTTGCTTTTTAAAACCCAACAGCACGCGCCCGTTTTGGATAGGGTAGCAAACCGTATATTCTCTCAAACCCATGTCATTCACTCCAGAAGAATTCTTAATGAATAGCCGGTCATCGCCAGGCCGGTTCCATGATCAATTATAGCAAAATGGGGGATATATCTGGTTTTTCCTCTTGACAGATTGGCGGCCGCGCGGTATTATTTTGATATCAAACTATTTGATATATAATTACTTGATATAGAGACATATGCCTACACATTACCAGGGATCCCCACGTGAAGTACTCGCCCTTGATACCTTCATCAAGTTGACCCGTGCGGTCGACTCGTTGACGGCGCGTTTGCACCAGCACGGCAGTATGGGCGGTCTGACACTCAGCCAGTTTGGTGTGCTAGAAACCCTCTACCACCTGGGGCCGATGTGCCAGAGCCAGATCAGCAGCAAGTTGCTGCTCAGCACCGGCAATATCACCCTGGTGATCGATAACCTTGAAAAACGCGGCCTGGTGCAGCGCCAGCGCGATTCTCAAGATCGGCGTTACATCACCGTATCGCTTACCGAAGCCGGGCAAGCCCTGATCGCGCAGGTCTTTCCCCTGCATGCGGCGGCAATCGCAGAAGAAATAAGTGTCTTAGAGCCTGGCGAACAAGAAGCCTTAGGCCAATTGTGCCGTAAGCTAGGCCGCAAAGAGAATTCTTGAATAAATTATTGGTACAAACCATCTAATCTCAAAACCAAATTTGGAGGTATCCCTATGTCCTGGAAAATTGACCCTGCTCATTCTGAAATCAACTTCACTGTTCGTCACATGATGATCTCAAACGTTCGCGGCCGGTTCGAAAAGTTTGATGGCCTTGTTGAAGGCGACGAGAAGAACATTGCCAACTCGACTGTCGATGTGCAAATTGAGGTTGGCAGTATCAACACCAAAGAGGCGCAGCGCGATGCACACCTGCGCTCGGCTGATTTTTTCAATGCCGAGGCATTTCCCTATATGACCTTTAAATCAAGCCGAGTCGAAGCCTTGGATGCCAGCCACGGCCGCATCTATGGTGACCTGACCATACGCGATGTGACCAAAGAAGTGGTGTTGGATGTGGAGTATTCTGGCATGGCCAAAAGCCCTTGGGGCACCGAGTCGGCTGGCTTTACTGCAACCACCACGATCAACCGCAAAGATTGGGGCCTGGTTTGGAACGTGGCCCTTGAAACCGGCGGCGTGCTGGTGGGTGAAGAAGTAAAGATCAACATCGAGGTTGAGCTGATCAAACAAGCTTAGCCGGTCAGTAACCCCCACTTCTTTCCAGAAACGTAAAGGGCGGCGCTTTTGCGCCGCCCTTTACGTTTCTGGTCTTTGGATCATTGAAGGCCCAGCATTTCGCGCTCTTTTTGGGTGCGGATACTGCCTTTGACATAGGCGGTGGTCAGGGCCTGCACGCAGGTGCCGTCGTAGTGTAAGTTC
>Ga0209605_1001339_pt1 | contig 27960 bp, 27 predicted proteins | sample AD_UKC035_MetaG_FD_184408 | JGI IMG/M metagenome (GOLD analysis project Ga0209605, IMG submission 184408) | Active sludge microbial communities of municipal wastewater-treating anaerobic digesters from USA - AD_UKC035_MetaG (SPAdes) (version 2) | ecosystem: Engineered > Bioreactor > Anaerobic >...
TGTTGTTCGTTGTCAAGAAGGGACTCCTGAATCGAGAGGGTTCAAACCGTTGAGGCGCTGCCCAGCACCACCGTGGCCTGACTGGACAGTTCGCCACCGTTGCCGTGAGCCAGCGCGATCTCGGCGCCCGCGATCTGGCGTTCGCCGGCCTCGCCCGCCAGCTGGCGCGCCGCCTCGACCAGGGCAAACAGGCCGTACATGCCCGGATGCACGCAGGACAGGCCGCCGCCGTTGGTGTTGACCGGCAGCGCGCCGCCGGGCGCGATGCGTCCGCCTTCGACAAAGCGCCCGCCCTCGCCCTTGGGGCAAAAACCCAGGTCTTCCAGGAACAGGAGGGTGTTGATGGTGAAGGCGTCGTACAGTTGGACCACGTCGACGTCGGCGGCGGTGATGCCTGCCTGGGCATAGGCCCGCGCCCCGGATTCGACCGCCGCGGTGGTCGTCAGATCGGGCGCCGCCGAGATCATGCGGTGGTGTGTGGCCTCGGCCGCGCCCAGCACGTAGACGGGATGCAGGCACAGATCGCGGGCGCGGTCACCGCGCGTCATCACCAGGGCGGCGGCGCCGTCGGTCACCAGGCAGCTGTCGCGCACACTCAGGGGCGACGACAGCATGCGTGCCGACAGGCACTGCTCAACACTCAGCGTTTCGCGGACAAATGCCTCGGGGTTGAGCTGCGCCCACTGGCGTGCCGCCACCGCCACCTGGGCGAGCTGCGCGCGCGTGGTACCAAATTCGTGCATATGGCGCGAGGCTGCCAGCGCGTAGGCAGAAGCCGGCACCAGGGCCTGGTACGGCGCCTCGAAGGGCGACGGCAGCAGCGAGCGCACCAGCTTGCCGCTGGCGGTGCGCTGGTTGCTGCCGTAGGTGATCAGGGCCACGTCGCACTGGCCGGCGGCAAGCGCCAGCGCGGCCCACAGCACGTAGGTCTGAAAAGCCGAGCCGCCCACGCGGTTGTTGTTGGTCAGGCGCGGGTGTATGCCCAGGTATTCGGCCAGGCCGAGTCCCGAGAAGAAGTCGGTCGGCAGGCAGACGAACAGGCCATCGACGTCGGCCGGCTTCAGGCCGACGCGGGCCAGGGCCGACACGCTGGCGCGCACGGCCAGTTCCATGGAAGTCTGGCCAGGCGCCTCGCCGATGCCGTAGGTGGCGGTGGAAACGATGGCCGTGGCGGCGCGAGGGAAGGCGTCACGCATGGGCGGCCTCGCGGGGGTGAAACAGCAGCGCCGGTACGCCCTCGATCTGGCCCACGCGGGCCTGCACGGGCAGGCCAATGGCGACCTGATCAGGCGGCAGGCCTTCGACCCGCCCCATGACGCGCACGCCCTCGGCCAGATCGATCAGCGCCACGGTATACGGCGCTGCCGGTGGTTTGGGTGAAATCACGGTGACGGCATGGACCACGCCGGCGCCACTGGCTTCGACCCACTGCAGATCGGTGGCGCCGCTGCGCGGCTCGGCCACGCGTGGCGGAAACACGAACTGGCCGCTGCTGGCGCTGCGTTGCAGCAGAAAGCGGCCCTGGGCCAGCGCTTCCAGCCAGCTGCGCTCGGGTGTGAGGATGTCGGTAGGGGTGCCCATGTCTGCGCTCAGTAGGACTTGGGCAGGCCCAGCACGCGCTCGGCGATGTACGACAGGATCTGCTCGCGACTGACCGGCGCGATGCGCGCGATCATCACTTCGCGCAGGTAGCGCTCGACGTGGTATTCCTTGGCATAGCCGAAGCCGCCGTGCGTCAGGATGGCGCGCTCGCAGGCATGAAAACCGGCCTCGGCACCCAGGTACTTGGTGGCGTTGGCCTCGGCGCCGCAGTCGCGCCCCTGGTCGTACAGCCAGGCGGCCTTGAGCATCATCAGGTGCGCGGCTTCCAGCTCCATCCAGTTGGCGGCCAGCGGATGCTGGATGCCCTGGTTCTTGCCGATCGGGCGGTCGAACACGACGCGTTCCTGGGCGTAGGTGGCGGCCTTGCGCAGCGCGGCGCGGCCAATGCCGATGGCCTCGGAACCGATCAGGATCCGCTCGGGGTTCATGCCGTGCAGGATGTATTTGAAGCCCTGGCCTTCTTCGCCGATGCGGTCTTCCACAGGAATTTCAAGGCCGTCGATGAACAGCTCGTTGGAGTCGACCGCCTTGCGCCCCATCTTCTCGATCAGGCGCACCGCCACCTTGTTGCGATCGAGGTCGGTGTAGAACAGCGACAGGCCGTGGCTGTGGCTCTTGCATTCCTCGATCGGGGTGGTGCGCGCCAGCAGCAGGATCTTGTCGGCCACCTGGGCGGTGGAGATCCACACCTTCTGCCCGTGAACCACATAGCGGTCGCCCTTCAGCACCGCGCGGGTCTTGAGCTGGGTGGTGTTGAGGCCGGTGTTGGGCTCGGTCACGCCAAAGCAGGATTTGACCTGTCCCTGCACCATGGGGGGCAGAAAGCGCTGCTTCTGCGCTTCAGTGCCGAACACCACGATCGGCATCAGGCCAAAGATGTTGATGTGAAAGGCCGAACAGCCGCTCATGCCGGCGCCGGTCTCGGCCACGGTCTGCATCATCAGCGCCGCTTCGGTGACGCCCAGGCCCGAGCCGCCATAGGCCTCGGGAATGGCCATGCCCAGCCAGCCCGCCTGGGCCATGGCGGCGTAGAACTGGTGCGGAAACTCGCCGGTGCGGTCGTGCTCGAGCCAGTAGTCCTCACCAAAGGGGGCACAGGACTGCAGCACGGCTTCGCGAATGGCTTGTTGCTCGGGGGTGGATTCGAAGGACATGGCTTGGGGTTTGTTCTGATATCGGAATATGTGTTCTGATAAGAGAATTATCAGAATCGAGCTCCCTCGCTGTCAACGCCTCTTCGGGTTATTCCCGAGCTTTGAACGCATCACCCCGATCCCACACTGCCGCCATGACCACCACTGCCATCGATCAGGATCGCGACCGCACCGCACCACCCCGCGCCCCCGTGCGGGTCATGCAGATCATCGCCGCCCTGGCCAACCACCGCGACGGCCTGTCGCTCGCGCAGCTCAGCGACGTGCTGCAGCTGCCCAAGACCAGCCTGTTCAGCCTGCTGCGCGCGTTGGAAGAAGGCGGCTACGTGATGTCCGAAAACGGCCACCATCGCCTGGGGCAGGAAACGTACAGCCTGGCTGCGCTGATCCAGAAGATCGACGGCTTTCCCGGGAATGTGCGTTCCTGGCTGAACGAACTGCACCAGGCCTGCCAGGAGACGGTGCTGGTGGGCGTGCCTTCCAAGGATTGGACGCAGCTGATCTATGTCGATGTGATCGAGGCCAGCAGTTGGCTGCGGTACTCGGCCAACGTGGGTGCGCGTCGCCCCCTGTACTCCACCTCGCTGGGCCTGACCATGCTGGCATTCACCTCGACCGAACGCCAGCGCCACTACATCGAATCGACCCGCCTGGACGCCGTGACGCACCACACCATCACCAGTCGCAGCGCTCTGCAGCAGGCGCTGCGCCGCATTCGCGCCGCAGGCTGCGCGTGCAGCAGTGGCTCCATCGAGGGAGCCACCGGCGTGTCTGCTCCGGTGTTCGACCGCGACGGCTCATTGCTGGGTGCCGTCGGCCTGGCTGGGCCCACAGCCCGCTATGAGCGCAACGCCGATCAGTTTCGGGCACTGGTCGTGCGTTGCGGCGAGCAGATGTCGCGCGCGCTCGGGTTCACCGGCGCCTATCCGAACGTCGCAAGCCACCCGCCGGGGCCGCGTTGACCGTCCGCTGAAGGCCCCCTCGCCTTGCAGACATCGACCCCGCGCCCGGCGACGGCGAGCAGCCGTCGCGGCGCGACTGCGCGGTGGCTCAGAGCACGCCCACCACGTGCCGGGCGATCGCCAGACAGCTGGTCAGCCCCGGCGACTCGATGCCCAGCAGATTCACCAGTCCCGGCACGCCATGCTGGCCGGGGCCCTCGATGCGGAAATCCACCGCCGGCTCGCCCGGGCCGGAGAGCTTGGGCCGGTAGCCGACGTAACCCGGTTGCAGCGCCCCGTCGGGCAGCGCGGGCCAGTAGCGCCGCACCTCGGCGTAGAAGGCGTCGGCGCGCGCCGGATCGACCTGCAGATCGTCGGGGCTCGCCACCCACTGCACGTCCGGCCCGAACTTGGCCTGACCGCCCAGGTCCAGCGTCAGGTGCACGCCCAGGCTGGGCGAGTCGCGTTCGACCACCGGATAGATCAGGCGCGCAAAGGGCGCCCGCTCGCTCAGCGTGAAGTAGCTGCCCTTGGCCCAGCGCTGCGGCAGCGGCGGCCGGTGCGCGGGCGCCAGCCCCTGCGTGGCGTGGGTCAGCGCAATGGCGCCCAGGCCGGCGCAGTTGACCACGCTGCGGGCGTGCAGGACGGTGGTTTCCTGGTCGCTGGATACTTCAATTTTGATAGCTGCTGGCGCTTGTCCGTCAAGCGCTACAAGGCGATTTACCCTTGAATGCGTGGCCAGCGTGCCACCGGCGTGCTCCAGATCGCCCAGCAGCGCCAGCATCAGGCCGTGGCTGTCGATGATGCCGGTCGAGGGCGACAACAGCGCCGCCTCGCATTGCAGCTGCGGCTCCAGCGCCAGCGCCTGATCGCGCGCAAGCCATTGCAGATCGTCCACACCGTTGGCCACGGCGCGCGCCTGGATGGCGCGCAGCTCGGCCTGCTGCGCGGCGTTGGCCGCCACGATCAGCTTGCCGCAGCGCCGGTGCTGCACGCCGCGCGCGGCGCAATAGTCGTACAGCAGCTGCCGCCCCGCCACGCACAGACCGGCGCGCAGCGAGCCGGGCGGGTAGTAGATGCCGGCGTGGATGACCTCGCTGTTGCGGGCGCTGGTCTGGGTGCCAAAGGTTTCTTCGGCCTCCAGCACCAGCACCTCGCGCCCGGTCAGCGCCAGCGCGCGCGCCACCGCCAGCCCGACCACGCCGGCGCCGATCACCACGCAATCGACCTGCTCCACGCTCATCGTCCGCCCTCCTCGAAGCCCTGCAGCACCTGCGCCGCGTTCTGACCCAGCTCGGCCGCCGCGTAGCCGCCCTCCAGGATGAAGGCGGTGGGCAGGCCCAGCTGCTGCAGGCGCCGGCCCAGCCGCCGGAAGTCGCCGGTCTGCAACTGAAAGCGGCTGATCGGGTCGCCCGCGAAGGTGTCCAGCCCCAGCGACACCACCAGCGCGTCCGGCCGATGGGCGGCCACGCGCGCGCAGGCGGTGTCCAGCGCGTCGAACCACGTGGCCACGCTGGCCCCCGCCGCCAGCGGCAGGTTGAGGTTGCAGCCCTGCCCCGCGCCGGCGCCGGTCTCGTCGGCATGGCCCAGATAAAACGGGTATTCGGTGCGCGGATCGCCGTGGATGCTGACGAACAGCACGTCGGCGCGCTCGTAAAAAATGGCTTGCGTGCCGTTGCCGTGGTGGTAGTCCACGTCCAGCACCGCCACGCGCTGCGCGCCGCCCGCACGCAGCGCCTGCGCGCACACGGCGGCGTGGTTGATGAAGCAGTAGCCACCCATGAAGTCCGGCCCCGCGTGGTGGCCGGGCGGGCGGGTGGCGCAAAACACCGCGCGCTCGCCCTGCCCCAGCGCCCGCGCGGCGCTGGCTGCCGCGTCGGCAGCGGCCTTGGCCGCCACCCAGGTGCCGGCCACCATGGGGCTGCCGTTGTCCATCGAATACAGGCCCAGGCGGGCGATGAAGTTGGCGGGCTCCACGTCGCTGCGCAGCGTGCGCACCGGCCACACGGACGGAAACGGCTGCACGCCGGCGTTGGCCGCGTCCAGCGCCAGCCACTGGTCCCAGGCCGTGCGCAGGAACTGCAGGTAGCGCGGTGAGTGCACCTGCGACAGCAGATCGGCGCTGTCGGTGTCCGGACGGCGCAACGTGTGGCCGGCGGCGCGCAGGGCCTGCTCGACAAAGGCTGCGCGGCTGGGATTTTCAAAGCAGGGCACGCGCTGGCCACGAAAAATCTCGTGCGCCGGGTCGTGGCCAGCCTGTTCGGCGGTGGTGAAGATCAGCATCGGTGGCGGCCGGGCTGCGTGTGCGCGCGGCGAGCGCCCATGTTAGGGCATCCCAGGCTGTCGCCAGCACCTCGGCGGGGCCGACACCGGGGCGGGCGACGGCACGCGCCCACCCCGGCCGCGCGGGCCTGCCCTCAGCCTGAGGGCAGCCGTTGGCCGCCCGTCATGTTCGGGCGCACGCGTCCCACGGCCACCTTCGGGCTCAGTGGGTTGACAGTGCGAATGCCCGGAGGTCGGACGCTTCGTAGCCGAGGTCGCTGCCCCAGCCGTCGGTGGCCATTTCGTAGACGTCAAGCCGCTCACCGAACGCCGCCGTCGTGCACTCCGGCTTGCCCGCGCAGGCGGCCGGCAGGTTCAGCGTCATCATGTCGTGCACCGTGCGGGTGATGACGAAGCTGCCGACGCCGCCCGACGGCGACAGGATCTGCGTTGCGCTGCGCACCACTGAAAAAGCATGGGTGGCGAAGCCATGCGGGTGGTAGGCCACGTACGGCATGGACACCGAAGCACCCGGCGCGAAGCGCAACACGCCGCAGCACGGATCGGCCGCGCCGCTGGGCGTCCAGGGCGCGCCGACGCCGGCCCAGCAGTGGTTGTTGTCCACGTGCAGGGTCAGCACCAGACTGTTGCCCTGCACCAGGCTGCCGCCGCCAGGCTGCGTCACGGAGCTGGCCTTGACGGTCGGGATCGAGCCGCTCAGGCTCACACTGTCGGGCACGTAGTAGTCGATGCCCTTGGCGGCGATGTCGATCTGGTTGCCGGCCGCGTCGTACAGATCGAGCTTGATTTGGTAGAGGCCGCTCTCATCGACGCTGCCGGGCACCACATCGCCGTCTTCTTCGAACGCCAGCCCGCGCGAGAACACCCGGCTGTCGAACTCTCCGTTCTCGCGCGGGCTGACGGCATTGGCTATGGTCCACTGGCCAAACGGCGGCAGTGCCGGTGGAATCTCGTACAGCTCCAGGGTCTGATCGCCCACCACCATGTGGTTGGGCCCCAGCCGGTAGGGGTCGATCACCAGGTCGGTGCCGACCATGTGCGCATAGTGGCGGTTGACCTCGACGCTGAGCGGCTTGAAGTCACCGGCCATGCCCTTGCGCCAGGACAGCTGGTAGTAGCGCACACCCAGCGATTCGCGCAGCGCGTTATCGAAGTCCAGCCGCGGCCGCAGCACGCCGCCCCAGGGCGCGCCACTCTGCAGCAGACCCAGGTTGTCGCCCGTCGCACCGGGGGCCCCGCCGCCGTGGATGGCTTTCAGCGAGGTGTTGCCGACCGCCGTGAACAGCACCCAGTTGTCGCCCGGGTGGTAGGGCCGGCAGGGCGAGCAGGCGATGGCCCAGGGGCTGGTGGTGATCAGCGTCACCGGCGTGCCACAGACGTAGTTCCAGTGCGTGTGGCAGGGCACCGGGGTGGGCTCGTAGATGCTCACGTTCAGCCAGCCGAACAGGCGCTGCTGGGCCGTGAAGTACAGGTCAGGCACATCGCTGCTCTGGCAGCCGCGCCAGAACACGGCGCGGAACTGGCCACATTCGTCGGTCACCGCGGTGGCCACCTTCTGCTTGGTGACGATGTGCGGATAGAACCAGCACAGCAGCGGCCGCACCAGCTCGGGGTGACGGATCAGCGCCTGCTGAAACTGCTGCGCGTTGCCGATCTGCGCCAGGGTCTTCAGCTCGCCGGCCTGTGGCGCGGCATGAAAGCTCGCCAGCACGGCGGCGCCGCTGCCGATGCCGGGGGTGCGCCCGGCACGCATGGCGCGGCGCTGTGCCAGTGGCACCGGGTCCGGTCCAGGGCCGGGCGGCGGCAGGGGCCCCGGCCCGTCGATCGGCCACGGTCCGGGCGGCTCCGGCCAGGGCGGGCGCGGCTCGACGATCACCCTGCGCAGCCCGTCGATGACCCAGGGCGGCAGCCGCGGCACGAGCACCGGCCAGGGATCGACCTCCCACACGTCGACGCTGGCGTGACACACCGGCAGTTCCAGCGGCAGACCGCCGCTGACCACGCGCTTGAGCAAGGTCCCGCGCACCACGCAGCGGCCCAGCAGCCAGCAGCGCCAGCTGTCCGGATCGATCGGCAGCACCAGCTTCGGGCGCGGGTCCTTGAGCGACAACCGCAGTGGCCGCGCCACCGCGCCGCGGCGCAGCAACTCGCTGGCCTCGGGCCGCTCCAGCGTGGGCCCCACCAGCACCCGCACCGCCGTGTCCTCGGCGCCGACGGCCAGCGCCAGCCGCGCCTGGCCGCGTTCATCCGCCGGCTGCATGGCGAGCAGCTTGCCGCCGGCCGAATAGGCATAGACCGCCGGTTGGGGGGCGGCCTGCCGATCGTCCACCTCCTGCAGCTGCACATGGACCGACAGCTCGACCTTGCCCGAGCCGCCCGCGTTGTCAGGATTTCTGGCCATGATGTTCTCCTTCCGTTGCGTTCACCGTCCAACCCTTGCCGGCGCCGGCGGCGCACGGGCCGCCGGCCGCCGCGGGACTCAATCGTCGTCGTCCTCGGCCTCGCCGACCGGGCAGCAGCGGTATTGCTGCGCCTGATCGAGCAGCTCGATCTCGCGCTTGAGCTTCTCGTTGTCCAGCCGCTTGCGTTCGAGTTCGAGCTCGATCTCACGCTGCAGCGCCGGCTCGCAGGTGGCGCAGTCGTCCAGGCACCCCTTGACCAGGATGCCCGGGGTGGGCAGCACCTCTTCGCGTTCCCAGGACAGCTCGGCCACCAGCTTGTCATGCACCTGGCCGGTCTTGGGATCGATCACGCCGGCCGCAGCCAGCTCCTTGTCCACCGCCGCCAGCGCGGCCTGGCGCACGTCCACACCCAGCGGCGCGGCGGCGCCGACCAGCGGGCGCGCCAGCAGCGACACGTTGCCGCCGGTCATGTTCAGGCGCGACAGCGCGCTGGCGCGGGCCCGCTCCTCGATCGCCAGGCGCTGCGGGCTGCTGGCGCTGACCACCTCGGGCAGCACCGAGATGCGGCCGGCCACGTCCACCGAGGGCCGCTGATCGCTCAGCACCGGCGCCGCCGGATCGCTGACCACGCGCTGGATCGCCACCAGCCGGAAGCGCAGCTTCTGAACCTTGCTCACCCGGTAGAACAGGTAGGTGACGGCGTGGCAGCGATTGGGGTTGCGGAACATGCGCGAAGCCGATTCGAAGTGGTCGGACGATTCGCCCTCCCTGTGCTCGCGCGTGCTGACTTCGCCGACCGCCGTGCTGCTCTTGGCCCGCACGCCGGCCGCCACCGAAGAGGACGCCGATTGCGCGTGTTGCGACAGAAAACGCGCAAAGCTGCTGGCCGAATGCGCGTCGTAGCTGCCACCGCCGCCGCCGCCGCCAATCTCGATGATGCCGAACAGGTTGACGCTGGCACCGCCACCGCCTTCGGCCCAGGACTCGTCGTAGCTCGACGAAGCCGAGCCGCCTTCGGTGATGGTCAAGTCGCTCACCGCACGCGCCATGCCGTAGGTGAAGAACGATTCTTCGGACGTGGTTTCATGCCGATAGGCCAGCTTGGACTCGGCGTCGTACGACCAGCGCGTATGGCGGTCGCTGGAAAACAGCCGCACCTGCTCGCCCGGCAGCAGCGTGGTCGAGTACACGGGATCGCCCAGCACCAGCGGGCCGGAGCAGCGCTCCAGACGGAAATGCACGATCAGATCGACCCGCACCGTCTGCCGATCGCCCGTGCGCACCGGGTAGGGCAATCGATAGCGAAAGTCGAGCCGGTCACACACCGGTTGACGTTCGAGCACCGGGCAGCACTCGATCCTTGCAAGGGAGCTTTCTTTCGTGTCGGGCATGATGGTCTCCTTAAATGCCGTGGCGGACATGAGCGACAGCAGACCGGACCCTGACAGCTTGTTGTTGTGAGACGCGGAAGCCGCCTCCAGCATCGGCTGAGGCGGGCCATGCCGGTTAGCACCGAATTGCGCGGGAGTGCAACGATCCTGCGGCCAGAGCGGCCAGCCGCTATGCCTTGCCCTGCGGCGGCGCCTTCAGCCGCTGATACTGCGTGGCTGGCACGCCCACCAGGCGCCGAAACACGCGGCCGAAGTACGACAGGTCGTTGAAGCCCACCGCATAGGCCACCTGCGACACCGTGGCACCGGGCTCGCGCAGGAACTCGCGCGCCATGGTCACGCGATGGTGCTGCAGGAAGTGACAGAACGGCACGCCCTGCTCGCGATGAAAGGCGCGGCTGAACTCCGACGGCGACAGGTGGCACAGCTCGGCCATCAGCTTGATCGGACACGGCTCGCCGTAGTGTTCGCCGATCCAGGCCACGGCGGCGGCGGTGCGCGCGCTGGCCTGCAGCGACTTGCGCAGGTGGCCCGCCGGCTCACGCAACTCCGGCGGCAACGCCGGCGCCGGCCAGCCACCGGGGGCGCGCGCCTCGGCGCCGCCGCAGCGCAGCACCTCGAACAGACGCCGCAGCGTGCTGACGGTGACCGGCTTGACCCGGTAGTCCCAGACCCGGTGTCGCAGGGCCCACACGGCCAGCGCCTCGGTGTGGTAGTCGGTGAACATCAGCACCGGCAGCTGCGGGAACTCGCGCCGCACGCGCGGCACGGCGTCCAGGCGCGCGCCGTCGGGGTAGTCGTAGTCGATGCAGACGAAGTGCGGCCGCCAGCGCGCGATGGCGCCAACGATGTCGGCCAGCTGCGTGATGCGGGCCATGACGCCATGCGGCCGGGCATCCTGGTACAGCCCATGCGGCTGTGGCATGCAGCGCAGATCGATCCACACCGCGCGCGGCGCGGGCGCAGGCATGGGATCGATGCGACTGTCGGCCAAGGGCTGCTCCTGTAGGACCGGGCGCCTGACCCGGCGCTTGCCTGGACGGGCCGGGTCGTCAGCGACGCAGCCTGAGCCGGATGTTAGGAAGCATCCTCATCGGTGTATGTATTAGGTACACAAGACTCGTATCAAGTTACGTCTTTGGAAGTAATCTGATCGCGCCCCAGGGTCACCATGGTTCGGGGCGCAAAGCCATGGTTCAGCGGCCCCACGCCCTCGCCGGTCTGCACCGTGGCACCGGCCGCCAGCGCCTGCTGCACGTAGTGGCGGGCGGCTTGCACCGCGTCGCTCAGGCCCAGGCCCAGCGCCAGGTGGGCGGCGATGGCCGACGACAGTGTGCAGCCGGCCCCGTGCAGGTTGCGCGTGGCCAGACGCGCAGAGCACATGTGCAGCGGCTCGGCGCCGCGCACCAGCAGCAGGTCATGCACCTGCTGGCCTTTCAGGTGGCCGCCCTTGAGCAGCACGGCGCGTGCGCCCAGCGCCAGCAGCGCCTGCGCCGCCGGCGCCATGTCGGCCACCGCCTGCACCGGCCGGCCCAGCAGCAGCGCCGCTTCGTCCAGGTTGGGGGTGATCAGGCTGGCGCGCGGAAACAGCGCGGTCACCAGCGCCTGCACGGCCTCGGCCTCGATCAGCCGCGCACCGGTGGCCGACACCATCACCGGGTCCAGCACCACCTGGGTCATGTGGTGGCGCTCGATGGCGGCGGCCACGGTGTGCACGATGTCGGGCGCGTGCAGCATGCCGATCTTCACCGCCTGCGCGCCGATGTCGTTCAGCACGGCGTCGATCTGGGCGGCAAGCATGTCCGGCGGCACGCCGTGGATGGCCGTCACGCCCTGGGTGTTCTGCGCCGTCAGCGCGGTGATCGCGCTCATGCCGTAGCAGCCCAGGGCGGCAAAGGTTTTCAGGTCGGCCTGGATGCCGGCGCCGCCGCCCGAGTCGCTGCCGGCGATGGTGAGCACGCGCACGTATTGCTGCGTCATGGTTTTCACAGTCAAAATGGGCTGCAGCGCCGATCTGCAAAGCGCAGGCAGCTATGGATTCGGAAGTGTTGGGTGCGGCAGCGCCGGCACCGGCAGGCGCGGCGCGGCGCGGCCGGCGGCGATGGCGGCCTGCCACACGGGCAGGGTGGCGGCCGGGTCGGCGCCCAGGCCACGCACCACGCACACGCCGGCGGCGCCGCTTCGCGTCGCCTGCGTGGCCTGGGCGGGCTCCAGGATGCCGCCGATCGCCACCACCGGCACACCGGCCATGTGCACCCACCAGCTCAGGTTGTCCAGGCCCTGGGCGCGCCAGGGCATGGCCTTGGTCAGGGTCGGCCAGACCGGGCCGCAGGCGACGTACCATGGCGCCAGGCTGCGCGCGCGCGCCAGCTCCCACAGGCTGTGGCTGCTGATGCCCAGCGGCAGGCCGCAGGCTTGCAGCTCGGCGCGGCCGGCGTCGCCCAGGGCCAGCAGGTCTTCCTGGCCCAGGTGCACGGCGATGCCGCGCGCCGCGCCGGCCGTCAGTTCGGCGGCGAGCCGCCAGTGGTCGTTGACGACCAGGGTGGCGCCGGCCTCGCGGCAGGCGCCGAGCGCCTGCCGGATGGCGCAGCGCAATTCGTCCTGCCAGGCGGCGGGCGGTGCAGCGGGCGTCTTGATGCGCAACTGCACCGTGCGCGCGCCCGCGGCAACGACCTGGCGCACGCGCTCGGCGCTGTCGACGATGGCGTACAGGCCAGGCGCCTGGGTTTCAAGCGGAATCGGGCTCTGGCGCGCACCCAGAAAGCGCCAGCAGCTATCCAATTCGGAGCATGACAGCAGCGGCATGCGCGCCGGCTCGACGGCAAAGCCGGGGCGCGCCGCCACCGGCCCGGCGCCCTGCCCGGCCGCGTGACCGTGGGCGATGGCGTGGGCGGTGGCCATCTTGGCCAGCACCAGCGCGTCGGCCGCCACGAAGCCCAGCGCCAGCGCCGCCGCGGCGCTGCTGGCAAAGGTGCAGCCGGTGCCGTGCGTGTGCCGGGATTCGAGGCGCGGCAGCGCCAGCCAGCCACGGGCGTGCTCGGTATCGATCCAGTCCAGCGCCCAGCCCGGCGCGTGCACGCGGTCGCCGCCGGTGATGGCGACCGCCTGCGCGCCCTGCGCGCGCAGGGCCACGGCCAGCGCCGGCACGTCGCTCGGCTCGCCGGGCTGGCCCACCACCCCAGCCCTCTGCCCCGAGGGGCGCGGGTTCGGCGGTGCGCCACCCAGCAGCCGCCGCGCCTCGTGCTCGTTGGGCGTGACCAGCGTGGCGCGCGGCAGCAGCAGCTCGCGGTAGGCGCGCAGCACGGCCTCGTCGGCAAAGGCGGCGCCGCTGCTGGCCCCCAGCACCGGATCGACCACCAGCGCCAGCGGCGCCCGCTGGCGCAGCCGGTCGACCCAGCGCGCCAGCACGGCCACGTTGTCGGCGCTGCCCAGCAACCCGGTCTTGATGGCGGCCGGCGGCAGGTCCGCCGCCAGTGCCGCCAGTTGCGCGTCGAGCAGGTCGGCCGCCACCGGCTCGACGCGCGTCACGGCCTGCGAGTGCTGCGCCGTGATGGCCGCCACCACCGGGCACAGATGCACGCCGAACGCCGCCGCCGCGCGCTGGTCGGCGGCAAGGCCCGCGCCGCCGCCCGAGTCGTTGCCGGCGACACTCCAGACGATCGGTTGAGCTACTGATTTTGTAGCTGCTGGCGCTTGTCCCATGGGCGTCATGGCGCATTTCCGATCAGAAACGGGTTGCCGGTGACGGGCGTGGTGGCGACCGCGAAATCCTGCCGCGCCATTACCCCGGCACGATAGGCGGCGCGCCCGGCCTCGATCGCCAGGCGGAAGGCGCCGGCCATGCGCACCGGATCGGGCGACTGGCTGACGGCGCTGTTGAGCAGCACGGCGTCAAACCCCATCTCCAGCGCCTGCGCGGCGTGGCTGGGCGCGCCCAGGCCGGCGTCGATGATCAGCACCACGTCCGGCAGGCGCTCACGCAGCAGGCGCAGCGCGAACCGGTTGACCAGGCCCTGGCCCGATCCGATCGGCGCGCCCCAGGGCATCAGCAGCGGGCAGCCGGCGTCCAGCAGGCGCCGGGCGGTCACCAGGTCCTCGGTGCAGTAAGGGAACACCGTGAAGCCGTCGCGCGTGAGCTGGCGCGCCGCCTCGACCAGCTCCTGCGGGTCGGGCTGCAGGGTGTAGTCGTCGCCGATCACCTCCAGCTTGACCCACGCCGTGCCATACAGCTCGCGCGCCATGTGGGCCAGCTGAATCGCCTCGCGCGCCGTGGTGCAGCCGGCGGTGTTGGGCAGCAGGCGCGCGCCCTGCGTGCGCATGGCGGCGCGAATGATCTCGACGAAGCTGTTGTCGCCGCCGGCGGCCAGCTGGCGCTTCAGGCCGACGGTGACGATCTGCGTGCCCGAGGCCGCGATGGCGTCGGCCAGCACCCGGGGCGACGGGTACTTGGCCGTGCCCAGCAGAAAGCGGCTGTCCAGCCGCACGTCGCCCACCGCCCAGGTGTCGTGGTCACTGTCATGCATATCGGTCCATCCTTGGTGCTTGTCCGCAAGTTCTCAGAGACTCAGCCAGCCGCGCTGCAGACCCAGCGCCGCCACACCGGCGGCCGCCAGCATGGCCAGAAAGCCCAGCCACTCGCGGCGCGAGAACACTGCCCGGCCGTGCGAGCGCCGCGCCCAGGCGTACAGCAGTGCGCCGGGCGCGTACAGCAACGCGCCCAGCAACAGGTACTTGATGCCGCCCGCATACACCAGCCACAGCGCATAGGCCAGCGCCAGCAGCGACAGCAGCGCGTCGCGCCGGCGCCGGCCGCCTTCGGCCACGCCGTAGCGCGCGCCACTGAGCGCGATCTTCAGCGCATGGCCGGCGGCCCAGGTGTAGGGCAGCAGAATCATCGCCGTGCCCAGGTTCACCAGCGACAGGTAGGTCGAATTGCTCCACAGCGTCAGCAGCAGAAAGGCCTGCACGCAGGCGCTGGTCAGCCACAGCGCGTGAGACGGCACGCCGCGCGCGTTCTGACCGGCCAGCCAGTCCGGCGCCGCGCCGTCGCGCGCGGCCGAATAAAGCGTCTCGGCCGACAGCATGAGCCAGGACAGCAGCGCCCCCGACAGCGAAATCAGCAGCCCGACGCTGATCAGCACCCCGCCCCAGTGCCCGACCGCGCGCTCCAGCACATAGGCCATCGACGGGTTCTTCAAGCCGGCCAGCTCGGGCTGCGCCATCACGCCCATCGACAGCAGGCTCACCGCCACCAGCAGCGCCAGCACGAACAGAAAGCCCGCCAGCGTGGCACGCCCGACGTCGATGCGTCGCTGCGCGTGGGCCGAATACACGCTGGCGCCTTCGACACCGATGAACACCCACACCGTCACCAGCATCATGCCGCGCACCTGCTCCAGCACGCTGCCCAGCTGCGGGTTGGCACGGCCCCACACATCGGCCCGGAACACCTGGGGCTGAAAGGCCAGCGCCACCAGCAGCACGAACAGCAGCAGCGGCACCAGCTTGGCCACCGTCGTCACCTGGTTGATCAGCGCCGCCTCGCGGATGCCACGCAACACCAGCGCATGCGTGCCCCACAGCATGACCGAGGCGCAGACCACCGCCAGCGGCGTGTTGCCGTCGCCAAACACCGGCCAGTAATGCCCCAGGGTGGAAAACAGCAGCACGTAGTAGCCCACGTTGCCCAGCACCGCCATGAACCAGTAGCCCCAGGCCGAGCTGAAGCCGGTGAACGGCCCGAAGCTGGCGCGCGCGTAGGCGTAGATGCCCGAATCGAGTTCGGGCTCGCGCAGCGCCAGGTTCAGGAACACGAAGGCCAGCGCCAGCATGCCCACGCCGGTGATCAGCCAGGCGATCGCCGTGGCACCGACACCGGCGCTGGCCGCGGTGTTCTGCGGGATCGAAAAAATGCCCCCGCCCACCATCGAGCCCACCACCAGGGCGGTGAGTGCGCCCACGCGCAGCTTGGTCGTCTTCGGCGGATTCATGCAGACCAGCCGGTATCAGCCGCCGACGATGGGCTGGAACAGCAGCACCTGATCGCCCTCGGCCAGCCGCTGCGTGGCGCGCGCCGGTCGAGCCACGAAGGCACCGTTGACCGCGGTGCTGACGGCCTCGGGCGCGTGCCCCAGCGACGCCACCACGTCGGCCAGCGTGCTGCCGGCCGGAATGGCATGTGGATGACCGTCGAGCAGGATGTGCAGCGTGGCGGCGTCGGATGAATGGCTGGGCATGGGGGTCGGCGGGTTTCAGACATCCTTGCGCAGAGGACGCAAGGCTTGCGCAGAAGTCGCAAACCGCGCTTTCTGGCGCATCTGCGAAGTCTGCGAATTCTGCGCAAGCTTTGCGGCTTCTGCGTACGCGCGGGGTGTTTTCATGACACGCTCATCAGGCCTGCGCCTTTGCCGCACCGTGGCGGGACGGTCGCCCATCGGACGCCAACGCGGTATCCAGCCAGGGCGCCTCGGCCAGCGCGCGCTCGACCAGCGCCGGCGCCAGCAGCCAGCCGTGGCGAAACAGTCCGTTGATGCGCAGCAGCCGGCCGGCGTGCTCGATGAGCGGGTTGTTGTCGGGCAGCGCCGGGCGCAGGTTGACGTCGAGTTTGAGGATGCGCGCCTCGGCCAGACCGGGCAGCACGCTGTGCGCGGCGGCCATCAGTTCGACCGCGGTGCGCAGGCTGACCGGCGAGCGGTCTTCGCTTTCGATTTCGCTCGCACCGACCACCACGTCGCGCGACGAGCGCGGCACCATGTAGACGAAGTGGCGCGGATGCAGCAGGCGCGCCGGGCGCGTCAGGCCATGGCCCGGGCAGTCCAGCCACACCACTTCGCCGCGCACGCCGCGCACCGGCAACTCGGGCCGCGCACCGGCACCCCGCACGTCGACCACCGCGTCGAACGCCAGCGCGCGACCGTCGGCCAGCAGCAGCGTGCCGCCAGCGTCGCCGCCCTGCAGCGCCCGCACCGGCACGCCCCAGTGCCAGTCCACGCCGGACGCACCGGCGTGCAGGGCGATCATGGTCGCCACGGTGTCGATGTGGCCCTCGCCCGGCAGCAGCCAGGCATGGGCCGGGCCCTGAATGGCGGGCTCCAGCGTACGCAGCTCGGCCGGCGACAGCGGCTGCTCGCCCGCCGGCAGCTGCAGGTGGCGCCATTCGGGCGTTGCGGTGGCGACGTGCAGCCGATCCAGCATGCGCCGGGCGGTGCCCAGATCGGCACGGTGCGCCAGCAGCAGGCTGCCGCGCACCACCAATTCAGGGGCGCCCGGCAGCGCCGCCAGGATGCCCGGCCACAGCGCCAGCGAGCGAAAGCCCATGTGCGCCACCGCCGGCTCGGCGTTGTCCAGCTCGGACAGCGGACTGAGCATGCCGGCCGCCGTGAAGCCGGCGGCCGTGGGCACATAAGGATCGCCGGCCTGGCTGCGCGCCACCGGCTGTGGCCCGGCGGCGCTGTCGAACACCGACACCTGATGGCCGCGGCGCGACAGCTGCCAGGCCAGCAATCGCCCCAGCAGGCCGGCGCCGGCGATGCCGATGGAAAGCGCGGGCGGGCTCATGATGGACGTGCCCCTGGCGTGCCGCGGCACACGGCCGACGCCGGCGCGCGCCGCCACCAGGGAGCGATCAGAGCGGAGGGATGCATCGGGCGGTCTCCTGCAAGGGCCACAGACAATCGGGCTCCGGGGCCGCCTGCGCCGGGTTGCATCCGAGGGATGGCGTGCGGCGCGCTGCTGCTCTTCCTTACGCCGGTGCTAACCGGATCAAGTTGACGGGTTCGACTTGCTGCCAAGCCGTCTCAGCTCGCTCGCGCGGGCACCCCGGAGTTGCGACCGATAATAGCCGGAAAGGAGGCGCCAGCCATGACCCACGTCAGAACTCTGCTCACCCTGGCCCTGCCCGGCGCACTGCTGCTGGGCGCCTGCGCCGGCGGCGGCCATCCGCGCCCAGGCACCAGCACGCAGCAGGAGTACGAAGCGGCGATGCGCGACCAATCACCGGTGCGCGTGATCGTGCGCGAAGGCCCGATTTCCAACAGCGACGTTGGTCGCACCCCGGAAGAGCTGGCCCGCCAGGAAGCCGGCCAGCAGTGCGGCCGCGCCAGCCTGGACGCCAAGGTGCTGGACGTGCAGCGCCAGCGCGCGCCCGGGCGCGACGCCACCGGCGGCGTGGTCCAGTTCGAGCGCGTGCGCCTGACCTTCCGCTGCGAGCGCGGCCGCCCGTGAGTGTGGTTTTGCGAGCCATGCGCACCGGGGGGCCGGCGCAGTCGCCAAAATCCGGTATATAATTTGAGGCTTGTTCCCCGATAGCTCAGTCGGTAGAGCGCCGGACTGTTAATCCGTAGGTCCCTGGTTCGAGCCCAGGTCGGGGAGCCAAATACCGCAAGGAAGCCCTGCTACTCAAAACGTAGCGGGGTTTTTCTTTTTCCGGGGCATGTAGCCACCATGTAGCCACCGGGGCGGGGTTTTTGCACCAGCGCGGCCAGCACCAGCAAAGCGCCTGGGCGGCCATCAAGCGGCAACGTTGCCGGTTGAAACCGTGGTGCCCTCCACGCGCGCGCGGGAAAGCCTTGCCGAAACCTGCGGCTTTGGCGGCTAGGTCGCGGGTTTTGCCGACTGGTATTTCCCGAGGTGGAAAATTTTCCACGTCGGTGGCGTTCTGCTTCAGGTTGGCAAGCTGGCGCCCCTGCAACTCCCCCTCCAACGCCCGCCCAATCTCCACGCGCTCGCTGGGCTCACGCCGTGCTCGGTGGCGAGCTTTTCGGCGGTTTTCAAGGGCTCAAATTGAGCCCTTGATTCTTCGCTTTTCCTGTCGCCGCCATGCGCCTTCTTCGCCCGGTTGTACCGGCGCCCGCGCGCGCGTGGGGGCTGCTTGTGTCCGGTGGCAGATTCAGGTGGAAAGACTTTTTCCACCTGAATTTCTTCAGGATGCAGCGCCTCCCAAATCTGCTTGCGCCGCTTGATGGCCGATGCCCGCTGGTGCTCTTTCTGGCGCTCACGCTACCCACGTCGCACCAGGCAAGAAAAAAGCCCGCTACGGGGCTCTACGTGGTTCCTGGGCGGCTTCACTTGCTGGGGCGGCGGCCAGCTTCGCGGATGCGCGCGCCAGCTCTGTCAGGGCGCGGTGCAGCTCGGCATCAAGCAAGGACTGGGCGGCGGCAATGTCGGACTCGGCGGCCAGTTGCGGCGCCAGGCGGGCGGGGATGCTCATGATTGCCTCGCGCAAGGTGATGTAGGCGTTCGCCAGTGCGTCGCGCACGGCGTCAACGCGAACCAGTGCCCCCCGGTCTTCGCCAAGGCGCAGCTCCTCGCGCGCGGCCTGGGCGGCCAGCAGGCGGGCGCGCTCGGTCGCAATCTCGGGTGCCTCGGTGCGGCCAGCGGCCACGGCGCGCAGGCTTTCGCAGTACGCACCCACCTGGGCGCCTACGGGCGCACCAGCAGGTACAACGCCATCGCTCACCAGCTGCGAGACGCGGCCCTCGGAAATGCCCAGCAGCGCGGCTAGTTGCCGCTGGGTGACTACTTCATGCAAGTCCATCTGTCTTTACCCTCGAAAGGAATTCCACACACTGGCGCAATCTCGCGCTCGTTTCGCCCCCGTACATGGAAAGGCCAGGAAGGACCCGTTCACCTTCCGGCCTCCCATGCATCAAAGCTCCTGTCACGCTCAGGCGCGGCGCGCTCGGGTTGCATGGCGGTGCGCTTGCGCGTGACGTGGTACGCCGTCAGCACGGCCTGGGCAGTAACGTCCAAGCTCGGGCGCGGCTCGCCATCCTTCAGGTAGGCGCGCGGTGTTGCGGTGCCGGCCAGGCTCACACTGTCACCAGCGGCCAGCGCCAGCAGGGCAGACACGGCGGCGGTGTCAAAGGCTATGACGTTGACGAACAGGCTTTCACCATCGCCAGCGGATGCAATCAGCTTTGCCGTGGCGAAGGGCTTGCCGGCCTTGCTGGTGCGCTCGGTGGGCGCGGCGAACAGCTTGCCTTGAATGAGGCAGTCAATCATGGGTGTGTCCCTCCGTGGTGGTGCAGGTGGGCGCAGTCCCTTCGGTATCAGCCCCAGCGGATGCGCCCTCATTTGTGCGCGCGCTATCCCCCATACCCCCTACGTAGGTGGGCGCGGTGGGCGCACCCCCTGCGCCTTGCGCGCCATCCTCATAGGTGGGCGCGGTGGGCGCGGTGGGCGCGGGCAAGTTGGCAAAGTCCCTGCCGCTTTGGGTGACTGCCCACCTCTGGCGCTCTTTGCGGTCGGGACTGCGGTAGTCCAACACTTCAAGCCATCCGGCCCGCTGGCACTGGTTCACGATGCGGCGGGTATCGTCGGCTCGCAGTTTCAAGGCCAGAAACGCCGGCTCACTTTTCAGTAGCGCGTGCACGTTGTTGCGGGCGAACAGGGCGGGACTGCAATACTGTTCGCGGCTCTCAAACTCGGCAATCGAGCTCAGCAGCGCGGCGGCGCGTTCATCGTCGGCACGGCCTTGCAGGCGCTCCGAAAACGGATTGCTTGATGCAGCTTGCGGCAATCCCCCCTCGGGCCATTCAAGCGCCAGCGGTTCGCGCAGCTTCGCCAGGTTGCTTTTCTGGTGCGCCAGCGTCAGCAGGCCCGCAGCGTCCCGGCTCATGAAGATGCGGCTTCGGGCGCTGTTGTGCCAGGCGGTCGAACCCGAATAGCCTTCGGTGTCGCTGCGCTCTTTCCTGCTGGTGCCCTTGTCCACGTGGGCCAGCAGCAGCACGGCGGCGTCACCCTCACGGGCAATCACGGCCAGACTGCGCATGAAAGCGCGAACCTGCCGGCGCTGGATTTCATCGCCCCCGTAGGCGTCGCTGGCGTTGTCCACAATGACAAGCCCGGCCCCGGTTTGCTGCACCAGCGCCAGCAGCTCGCCATAGGCGGGCGTCACGTCCCCCGGCCCGCGTCCCTCGCTGGCGAACAGCTCGGGGTTTGCCGTGCCGTCAACGATGTGCAGGCCGGCCAGCTCGGCAGGGTTGATGCCCAAGCATTGGCAGATGTGCGCCAGGCGGTGGCGCACGATGTGCGCGCCATCCTCGAAACTGGCGAACACCACGGGCGCGGGCTCGGTGGCAATCCCGAACAGCTCCCGGCCTGTTGCCACGGCGGCGGCCAGCATCAAGGCGATGGTGCTTTTACCCGTGCCACCGTGCGCGCCCAGCAGCGTGACAACGCCACGCGGCGCATAGCCGTCCCACACAAAGCGCGGCGGCGGGCTTGGGCGTGTCAGCACGCCGGCCACGTCAACGGGCGTCAGCAGCGGTTCGGGTTTGAATGACTGGACAGATTCCAGCAGCGCGGCCAGCACGTCGGGCCCGTCGCGTTGCGCCAGGTCGTTGCAGTCGAAGTTTTGCGCTTCGCCCTGCGGCATGGCGGCCACGCTGCAACCCAGCTCACGCGCGATGGTTTCGGCCTGGGCTTCTTTGCCCACGTCGGGCACCAGCACCAGGCGGGCAGCGTTGTCCTTTTTCAGAATGGCGCGTGCCACCGTGCCCACGTTGCCCCAGCCAAAGCACACCACGGCGCGATGCCCGGTCGCTTGCCAGCAGGCCCATGCTTGGCCGATGCCCTCCACGATGTAGAGCGGCCCCGCGTCAGGCGTGCCCACGGTGAACGATGCGCCGGCCATCGGTGCGCCAGGCAGGTTCATCTTCTTGCCCTCGGGCGGTATCAGTTGCAGGCTTTGCAGCGTGCCGTCGGCAGCGTAGGCGGGCACGGCCAGCGCGCCGGCCATCGCGTGCCCACCGATGCGCAGCGCATCACCAGCAGGCACCACGCGCAGGGTATCGAGCGGCACGCCAGCGGCGGCCTTGCGCTCGATATACGGGTGCGCCCACGTAGCGGGCTCACAGCGCGCCCACACGTCGGCAGGTGCCATGCCAGCACGCGGCTTGCGCGGCGGCGCTATGGGCTTCGTAGGGCCTTGCAAGGGCCTTTCCTGCTGGTGCCCATGCTCAGCGGCCATGCGGTGCAGCGTGCCAGCGCCTACACCTTTGCCGGGCTTGAAACTGCGCCAGGTGTCACGCGCGGCGCGGGCATCGTAGTTGCCGGCCTGGGCGCTCCAAGAATCGAAGTCCTCGAAGTCCAGGCCGGCAGCACGGGCGGCCATGCCAGCGCGCACCCATGTATCGCGGTCACAGTCGGACGGTATGGCCTGCAGCGCGGCGCGGGCGCGTTCGATGTCCGTCGCCATCATCACGCGGCCCCCAGTTGCGCCAGCGCCTGGGCGACGTGGTGCGGCGCCAGGTGGTAGCGGGCGATGATGCGGTGCGGGTTTTCTGCCGTCGGGGCGGGTATCTCGACGGTTTCCACCGGCCAGCCCAGCGTGCGCAGTTGAAACACCACGGCCCCCAGTCGCCAGCTTTGCGTGCGCGCCTCAAACTCGGGGTGGTTCATGCGGGCGCCGTCCATCAAGTACCCCAGCGCGCGGTCGGCAAGGGTTCCCTTCGTGGGCCAGATGGGCGAAAATGGCGGCGGCGGCAGAAAGCTCATTTGTTCGCCACAAGCCCCGGTTACTGTGGAAGGTGCCGGGGCTTGGCTTTTGGTGCGGTGCGTTTTCATCAACTCACCTTCCCTTCGCGCTGAAGGTGGCAGCTACCGCTGAAGTGCTCCAACCCAAGTTCATCTTGGCATTGACGGGCCAGCAGTCTCATGACGGCCAGCTCGCGGCGAATCTCGCGGCGCTGTTCATCACCAATGTCTGGTGCAATCACCAGCACGCCGTCGGCAACAGCCTCAATGACGGAAAGCAGGTGGTGCACGCAATTGGTGGCATCCAGCACGCCCCGTTCGTTGGCAGTCGCCACCTTGGCGAACAGGGCGGCCACGGCCTTTTCGGCTTTGTAGTCTTTGCTCATTGCTGCACCCCCAGCACGCGGCGCAGTTCAGCCACCGGCCAGGCCAGGCGGCCATTCACGCGGATGGGGCGCAGCGGGCCATCCTCAGCACACGCCCAGCCGCGCAAAGTCTGCGGGCGGCGGTTCAGGTAGTGCGCGGCTTCGCCCGTGGTGACCGTGGGGCGGGTGACGTGTTCCAGCGGCGGATAGCTGGGCTCGGTTGCAGCGCGGCGGGCGCTATGCAGGGTGGTTTCCATCGGTTCCGTCCTTTCCCTTGCGGGTGTGCGGACGGTTCCAAATTCGGCCCTTGCGTGCGGCTCTATCGGGTTCCGTCCGTTGCCTTTCGGCGTTGTTGACGGTTACTGATTCTTCGCATATCCGGTAAGGCAGGTGCCTGCTTTTTGCCTGCTTTTCTACCGTGCGAATTTTTCTTCGCGGTGGGCGTCCAGGTCTTCCTTGAATGACTGGCGCGTGATGCCCTCGCGCTTTGCAATGGCGCCATACCCGCGCGGATACGCGCTGTAGGTGTCCGTCGGCATTGCGAGCCCGGCATCAACACACGCCCTCCAGCGACGTGCGCGGCGCTGCTGGGGGGTTTCCTTCTTGGGTGCGACGGCGGCCAGCGGCTTGACGCCGGGTATGTGGCGCTGGGACCATTCGTCAACGATTGCCAATAGCGCGCGCTGCGCTGCGGGGCCGCGCAACTCGCCTATGCTCATGCGCACAAGTGGGCCCATTTGCCCGACGGTCGGGCTTACTGCCACCTCAAATTCAAAGCGCTCGGCCAGTCCCGGATACAGTTTCAGCCGCTCCCGTGCCACTTGGAGTAAGGCGTCTTTGGCGTCTTCAAGTTCCATCTCGCGCTCCCTCGTGCGCTCCTTCAAAGGGTGCCCCAGCAGGCCGGCGAAGGTTTCCGGCTTTTTCCCCCGTCGGGGTAGCTGGGGCGAAACGGTGTCAGGCGTGTTCAGGCGTCACGCTCAGGCGCAGGCCCACGGCGTGCAATACCTTGTGCAGGGTGGCAATCGTCGGGTTGCCGTTCTCACTCAGGGCGCGAAACAGGGACTTTTCGCCCACGTCGGCACGGCGCGCGACTTCCGCCATGCCGTGGGCCTTGGCGACGTGGTGCAGCGCCAGCAGCAGCGCGGCGGGGTCTTCCAACTCAATGGCGGCTTCGATGTAGGCGGCGGCCTCCTGCGGGTCTTTCAGGGATTCGGCCAGCCAGGCGGTGTAGCTGGTATCGCGCGGCGTGTTCATGGTTTTCCCCTTTCTTTCCAGTCGTTCAGATAGCCGATGGCGCGGCGGATTTCGGCATCTTGGCTGCCCTTGTCGCTGCCACACAGCAGCAGCACCAGCACCGGGCCTTGCTTGCTCAGGTACACGCGATAGCCCGGCCCGTGGCTGATGCGCAGCTCTTGCACGCCGTCGCGCAGCGGCTTGCAATCACCCATGTTTCCAGCCTCTACCCGTGCCAGGCGGGCGCGGATTTTGGCGCGGGCGATGCGGTCGGCAAGTGCATCAACCCATTGCACAAACGGCGCGTGCCCGGTGTTGTCCGTGTAGACGCGGATTTCCATGATGGTATCTTAAAGCGTACCGTTATGCAGTCACGGCCCGCAGCTTGCCCGGTTCCGCGCTGGCGTCAAATTGCACGCCGGCTTGTTCCAGTATCCAGCCCTCGAACCGCTCGTGATGCAGGCGCAGCAAATCGAGCGGGCGCACGCGGTAATGCTTTTCAGCGGTGGCGCTGGGCTTGTGGCCTTGAATCTGCGCCACCACGCCGGCAGGCAGCTCCAGCCATTCGGCCAGACTGCCGAAACTGCGGCGCAGGCCGTGCAGCGTCAGGTGCTCGATACCGGCCACGCGGCAGGCGTCAACGTGCGGCCAGCGCGGCGTCGCTATCGGCGTGGGCTTGATGGTGCTGGCGAACACCCATTCATTGCGGCGCGGCAGCCCGGCCAGCAGGTGGTGAACGTAGGGCGTGAGGGGAATTTGCCGGGTGCCATCTTCGCCCCCCTTGCTTTCGGCTTTGTCGCGTAGCGTGATGCCTCGCCATTGCATATTCAAATCGTCCCAGCGCAGGGCCAGCAGCTCGCCGGGGCGCGCACCAGTCAAAAGCAGGCATTGCAGGTAGGCGGCAGGCGCGGCGGGCAGGGCGCGCACGGCGGCGAACCATGCGGGCAACTGTTCGCGCAGCAGGGCGTCGGCTTTGGGCTTGGGCTTGCCCAGCTTTTCCCGTGCCTTGCGGCTTGTCGCTGGGTTCGTGTCGCCCATGGCGGCGCTGAAACGCGCGTCGGCAGTGCACCAGGCCAGGAAAGCACGCAGCAGGCGCAGGGCAAGGCGGGCTTGTGTCGGGCGTGTTTTCGCCTCACGGGCGGCCCAGCTTTCCACGGCCTCGGGCATCAGGGCGCGCAGCTCCTGGGGCATGAAAACGGCCAGCGGCCCCGGTTGAATGACGCCCTTGCCACGCTTCACCGGCTCGCCACCGGGGCGGGCAATGGCAACGTGGTCCAGATAGTGGCGCTCGCCCCAGTGTTCCCGGCGCTCGGCAACGTAGGCGGCCCATGCTTCGCCCACCGTGACGGCCAGCGCGGCGGCGGCGGCTTTCACGGCCTCGAGCTCGGCTTGCTGCTGGCGCTCTTGCTCGCCGGGGTTGATGCCTTCGTCAATCAGCACGGCCAGGCGGCGCGCTTCGCTGCGGGCTTGTTCGATGCTCCAGGCGCGCACGTCGCCAATGGTGCGGCGGATGGTTTGCCGGTTCAGCTTGGTTTCGTACACGAATGATTTGTGCCCGGTGTTCGTGACGCGCACGCGCAGGCCGGGTGCCTTGGTGTCGCGCAGGAAAGCCTGTTGCTTGCCATCGGGGCAGGCCAGGCGCTCGATTGCGCCAGCCGTCAAATCAATGGCCTGGGCGGTGTCCAGGGCGTCGGTTTTCTTCGGGCGTGCCATCGTTGAATTCCTTTTTGCGGGGAGTCCGTGAGTCCCCATGTAGCCACCATGTAGCCAAAAAACCCCTGTTTTGCCGAATTTCAATCAACACTGTGAACTGTGTAAATCATCAGTACATCGGCTTAAGATGTTGATTTATATAGAGTATACCTACGCCAATCAACGATGGCAAATAACCTATTGGGCGGACTGTTAATCCGTAGGTCCCTGGTTCGAGCCCAGGTCGGGGAGCCAAAGAACAGCAAGCCCCGCACAGCACAAGTTGTGCGGGGCTTTTGCTTGTCGGCGTACCGCCTCAGTCCTGCAGGTCGAACACCGCCATGCTTTCGACGTGCGCGGTGTGCGGAAACATGTTGACCACCCCGGCGGCGCTGCAGCGGTAGCCGGCCTGATGCACCAGCAGGCCGGCGTCGCGCGCCAGCGTGGCGGGGTTGCAGCTGACGTAGACGATGCGGCGCGGCGGACGCCAGCCGTCGGCACCGGCGGGCAGCGGCTCGGCGTCCGGCGCACCGAGGCGCCCCTGGTGGATGGCCGCCAGCGCCTTGACCAGCGCAAACGCACCTTCGCGCGGCGGGTCCACCAGCCAGCGGTCGGCGCTGCCGTCCTGCACCAGTTGCGCGGCACTCATGTCGAACAGGTTGCGCGCTACAAATTCGGTAGCTGCCAGCGCAGATCCAGTGCGCGCTGCAGCACGATTTTGTTCATGATTCTGGCGGGCGCGGTCGACCAGGGCGGCGCTGCCTTCCACCCCCAGCACCTGGCCAGCGGTGGTGGCGATCGGCAGTGTGAAGTTGCCCAGGCCGCAGAACCAGTCGATCACGCGCTCGTGCCGCTGGGCCTGCAGCAGGCGCAGCGCCCGCCCCACCAGCACGCGGTTGATGTGCGGGTTGACCTGGGTGAAGTCGGTCGGTCGAAACGGCATGCGCAGACCGAATTCCGCCAGCGCGTAGGCCAGCTCGGGGCCGCCCGGCTCCAGCCGCTGCACGCTGTCCGGGCCCTTGGGTTGCAGCCACCACTGCACGCCGTGCTGGCGGCCGAACTCGCTCAGGCGCTGGCGGTCGGCGGCGCTGAGCGGCTCCAGGTGGCGCAGCACCAGCGCCGTGACCTCGTCGCCGCAGGCCAGCTCGATCTGGGGGCAGCTGTCGCGCGCCTGCATGCCATGGATCAGCGCGCGCAGCGGCAGCAGCAGCGCGCTGACGTGGGCGGGCAGCACCGGGCACTCGCGCATGTCGGCCACGTAGCGACTCTTGCGTTCGTGAAAACCGACCAGCACCTCACCGCGCTTGGCCACGTAGCGCACCGACAGGCGCGCGCGCCAGCGGTAGCCCCAGGCCGGGCCTTCGATGGGGCGCAGGATCAGCGCCGGCCTGACCTTGCCCAGATGCCACAACTGGTCTTCCAGCGCACGTTGCTTGACAGCCACCTGGGCGCTGGCGTCCAGGTGCTGCATCTTGCAGCCGCCACAGGCGCCCTGGTGCAGGCCGAAATGCGGGCAGCGCGGGCGCACGCGCAGGCTGCTGGCGCGGTGCAACTCGGTCAGGGTGGCGGCTTCCCATTGGTTCTTGCGCCGGTGCACGCTGACCGACACCAGCTCGCCGGCCAGCGCACCGTCGATGAACACCACCTTGCCGTCGGGCCGGCGCGCGATGCCCTGGGCTTCGAGGTCGATCGAATCGACCTGCAGCCAGCCTTCGGGCAGTGCCGCGTCGCGGCTGTGATCGGGCTCGAGGTTCATGATGAAAAGAAGCTCCGGCGCTTATCTGGCGAGCGCCAGCAGCTATTGATATTATAGCAACCCACAGGCCGCCGAAACACGAAGGGCGCTCACCGGAGCGCCCTTGGCCGGCCCGCGGGCCCGGAATCAGCGCGCCGGCAGATAGCGCGCCGGGTCCACCGGCTTGCCGGAGCGGCGGATCTCGAAGTGGAGCTTGACGCGGTCGGTGTCGCTGGAGCCCATTTCGGCGATCTTCTGGCCTTTTCTGACGTCCTGGTCTTCCTTGACCAGCAGCTTCTGGTTGTGGGCGTAGGCGGTCAGGAAGGTGTTGTTGTGCTTGAGGATGATCAGGTTGCCATAGCCGCGCAGACCGGCGCCGGCATAGACCACGCGCCCGTCGGCCGCCGCCAGCACCGGATCGCCCGCCTTGCCGCCGATGCCCAGGCCCTTGTTCTTGGCTTCGTCGAAGCCGGCCACCACCGAACCGCTGGCGGGCCAGATGAAGTCGACGTTGTCGGCCCCGGCCGACGGCGGCGCCGCCGCTGGCGCGGGTGCGGGCGCGGGCGGCGTCGGTGCCGACGCAGGCGCGGCCGTCGGCGCCGCGGGCGCGCTCACGCCCGGCGTGGTCTGCGTGGCCACCGGCACCGGCTGCGGCGCAGGTTTGGCACCGCTGGCGGCGACCGGC
>Ga0209605_1001344_pt1 | contig 27921 bp, 20 predicted proteins | sample AD_UKC035_MetaG_FD_184408 | JGI IMG/M metagenome (GOLD analysis project Ga0209605, IMG submission 184408) | Active sludge microbial communities of municipal wastewater-treating anaerobic digesters from USA - AD_UKC035_MetaG (SPAdes) (version 2) | ecosystem: Engineered > Bioreactor > Anaerobic >...
TGGAAGTGTGCGGCCGCGCCTGCGATACGGCCATGGGGCTGGTACAGAGGGCCGTGAGCCAGCACGTTTTGGAAGTCAGCCAGCGTGGGGGTGTGCAGGTGTACTGCTTTACCACCGACGCCATGCGGCAGGCTGTTTACCAGACCCTTTCAGAGGCGGATCGCCATGAACGCCACCGGCAGATCATCGCAGCACTGCGCCGGTTGTATCCGCCGGAGCAAGTGGCGGATTGGTTGGCCTGGCATGCTGTGCGAGTTGGCGATACACAGCAAAGCTTACAGGCCCTGCGCCAGGCGGCTGAGAATGCCATGCGGCGCCAGGCGGTCCAGACTGCCCTGCTGTATTATACAGAAGCGCTGGCGATGCTGGAGAGCCATCCCGAGCTGGCTGACCCGGCCTTGTCCTTTGACCTGCACGCGGGGATCGAACGCTGTTACGTGACCAGCGGTGACCGCCAGCAGCAGCAAAGGGAACTGGTGCTCATGGATGCCCTGGCTAAAGAACTGGGAGACCTGCCCCGCCAGGTGGATGTGCTCAGGCGCAAGGTTGATCTGTCCAGTTTGTTAGGGCAAAAGGAAGATGCCCTGCGTTCGGCCGAGGCGGCGGTGCAACTGGCCCGCCAATCAGGCCAGCAAGCATTGGAAGCCCAGGCGCTGACCAGCTTAGGCGACCTGTATTACCAGCAGTCTCGTTACGATAATGCCCAGGCTTGCCATGAGCAGGCCCTGAAATTATATGAAGCTTTGAACGACCTGGCCGGGCAGGCAGAAAACTGGCGTTTATTGGGCCACCTGCACATGCGCGCCGGCCGGACTGAGCCTGCGATCCAGTATTCACAGCGCGCCTTGAAATTGTTCCGCCAGGTCGGAGATCTGCGCGGGCAGACCAAGGCCCTGACATCGCTTGGCCTGGCAGCCACCGATTATGCGCAAGCGCGTGACTACCACGAGCAGGCGCTTGCCATCCGCCGTACATTGGATGACAAGAACGGCCAGGCCGTTTCATACAACAACCTGGCGGTGATCCACTGGTCACTGGGCCTGTATCACCGGGCGCTGGAATATATGGAGCAAGCGGTTACCCTGGCGCGCAGCCTGCAAGAATACCGCCGCCTGGGCTTTTACATGGAGACACTTGGGCGTTGTTACCATGCGCTGGGGCGTTATGAAGAAGCACTGCAAGCGCTGGATGAGTCCATTCAAATCACCCAGGAATCGGGCGACCGCTGGGCTGAAAGCGTGGCTTCGATCACCAAGGGCCAGGTGCTGCTGGCGCAAGACCTTCCACCTGCCGCATTAGAAGTGACCTGGCGGGCCGGCAACATCTTGCGCGAGCTGAAGGCCGCCGAGCTCTCGGCGGCCTTGGCCTGGAGGGCGGCGGCGCATTTGCAAATGGGCCAGTGGGAATTGGCCTATGATGTGTCGGGCGAGGCCACGCGCCTGGTATCGGCTTTGAGCACCGGCGGGGACTACCCGATGCAAGACGTATGGTGGATCCATTACCAGGTGCTAGAAGCCTGCCCTGAGCCGAATGAGCACATTGAAAACGAGGCCTGGGATGCTTTGCAGCAAGCGCACCTGGGGATGCTGAATGGCATTGCCACGCTGAGTGACGAGGCTTTGCGTCGTTCTTATCTAAATAAGGTTCAGATCAACCGTGCCATTCTCTTGGAATGGACGCGGCAGATGGCGCGCCGCACCGGAACCCAGCATGCCGACCTTGTAGAAGCGCCTGAAGCCGAGTCGCGGGGTGCGATTGAGCCGGCCCACATTCAAGAGAAGCTGCGCCGGGTGCTGAACATCAGTGTCCAGATGAATGAGACACATGATGCTGAGTCGCTGCTGCATTACGTGATGGACCAGGTGATCGAGCTGAGCGGTGCCGAGCGCGGTTTCTTGGTGTTGGTAGATGAGGCTGGGCAGATGAATCTGCGCGTGGCGCGGGGCATGGCGGATGATGAGCTGGCAAGGGCCCAGGCTGAGATCAGTTACACCGTGTTGGGCGAGGTGGCCCAATCGAAGAAGCCGGTTCTGCTGCAAGACGCCATGGCAGATGAACGCTTTAGCCGCCAATCGAGCGTCTTAGAGCTGAATTTGCGCTCGGTGCTGTGTGTGCCGTTGTTGACCCGCGCCGAATTGGTGGGCATGATCTATGCCGATAACCGCTCGGTCAGCGGGCGGTTCTCGCAAGAAGACATGGAATTGATGGTGATCTTTGCCAACCAGGCTGCCAGCGCGATCGAAAATGCACACCTTTACGAGGAGTTGGAAGCCTGGACCCACACCCTTGAGCAGCGCGTGACCGAGCGCACGGCTGAATTAGAAGCGGCAAACCAGGCGCTCTCGCGGCGGGCAGTTCAGCTTGAAGCTTCCAGCCAGGTGGGGCAGCAGGCAACTTCAATCCTGGCGCTGGATGAATTGCTGGACCAGGTGGTGCGCCTGATCTACGAGCGCTTTGATTTCTACAATGTCAGCGTCTGGCTGATCGCGCCGACCCGCAAGACGATTATCCTCCAGGCAAGCGCAGGGCGGGCCCAGGTACCCATCTCGCGCGCGCATACGGTGCTTGAGTTTGACGCTGTTAGCATGATCGCCCACGTCTGCCGCACCAGCCAGCACCGCCTGGCTAACGATGTGCAGGCTGAGCCAGATTACTTGCCCGTCAAGGAACTGCCTGAAACGCGTTCTGAGATGACACTGCCCCTGCGCATGGGCAGCCGCAGCATTGGGGTGTTGGATATCCAATCGGAGCGTATCGGCGTCTTTGGCCCAGACGATCTGTGGACCATGCAGATCCTGGCCGACCAGATCGCCATTGCGATCCGCAATGCCCAGCTTTACCAGGCTGAGACAGACCGGCGCAACCTGGCGGATGCGCTGCGGCAAGCGGGCCGTGAGATGTCCTCCAGCCTGGACCTGGGAGAACTGACCGGGCGTGTGTTGGATCAGATGGCAATGGTGCTGCCGTATGAACGCGGTTCGCTGTGGCTTCAAGAGGACCGGGTCTTAATCAGCGTGGCCCAAAGGGGCTTTCCGGAGGGTGAAGAAGGACTGCGAATGCCCATCCGCGCGGGCGATGTGTATAACCAGATGGTAGAACGCCAGGGCGCATTGGTGGTGGATGATGTAACGCGCGAGACGGGTTGGAAGCAGGCGGAGGGCCTGCCGCTCAACTATTCGTGGTTGGGCGTGCCGCTCATTTCAAAGGGTCGAACACTTGGGATGATCTCGCTCACGCGCCGCGAGGCGGGTGCTTTCATGGATTACGATGCCACGGTGGCAACGACCTTTGCGGTGCAGGCGGCGGCTGCGCTTGAGAATGCCAGCCTGTATGACCAGATCAAGCGCTTTAATGAGCAGCTTGAGCAGATGGTGATGCAGCGGACTGAGGAATTGAACCGCGCCTATCATAACCTGGAACGGTTGGATCGCAACAAGTCTGATTTTATCAATGTGGCGGCCCACGAGCTGCGCACCCCGCTGACCATTACCAGCGGTTATGCCCAGGTGGCCCAGACGCACCCCATGGTGGTGGCAAATCCCGACATCAAGAAACTGGTGGATGGTATTGTCAGCGGCTCGAACCGCATGCTGGAGGTGGTCAACAGCATGCTGGATATTTCTAAGATCACCAGCCAGACCTTTACCCTGTACAAAGACCTGATCCCGTTGGTGTATGTGATGGATGCGGTGCGTGATAAATACCAGCGGGCCATGCGAGAGCGCCAGATCAGCTTCGAAATGGTGGGGCTGGAGGATTTGCCATCCATCCAGGCGGATGCCGATCAATTGACCAAGGTGTTCAGCCAATTGGTGGTAAATGCCATCAAATACACCCCAGATGGCGGCAAGATCACCATCTCGGGCAAACTGCTGCCGCCGAAGCGCGCCGGCCAGCCAGAGCGGGTGGAATTGGTGGTCACCGACACCGGGATTGGGATTGACCCGGCTTATCATGCATTGATCTTCGAAAAATTCTACCAGACGGGCGAGGTCTCTTTCCATTCGTCTGGCCAGACGAAATTCAAAGGCGGCGGGCCTGGGCTGGGCCTGGCGATTGCACGCGGGATCATTGAGGCACACGGCGGGCGTATTTGGGTAGAAAGCCCCGGGTATGATGAGACGACCTGCCCTGGCAGCAGCTTTCACATCATCTTATATGTTTAGGGGGGGACGCACAAACGCAGTACGTCTCAGCCGCTTGACAAAGGGGGGAGCGGGGGCTAAAATCCAAAGCGATGCCCTGGTTGTGACCGGTGCATTTTCAACGGTAAAGCTTGTTCATACTTGACCCAGGAGGAATGAAAAATGACGCATATCATCACCAGTCTATGTTTACGCGACTCGGGCTGCGTAGAAGTTTGCCCTGTCGAATGTATCGTCCCCGGCAAGCCGGAGGGAGAATGGCCCTGGTACTACATTGATCCTGACACCTGCATTGACTGCGGCGCTTGCGTGGCTGAATGCCCTTACAGCGCAATCTTCCCAGAAGATGAGGTGCCCTCTGCTTATACCGCCAAGGGCGGCGAATCGATCAGCAAGATCGGGTTGACCGGTCATTACGAGGGCACCAATCACCACGGCGAGAAGGTGGTGCTCGATTGTGTGCGCAAGTTAGAGGCTGGCGAGGTGGTGGATCTGACGCCTGACATCAAGCCCAACTACGATTACTTCAAGGATGGACCGGGTTACAGCGCCAACGATTAGTAATGAAGTGAGAAAATCTTAAAACGAGTGTGAAGCGGGTCTGTTGACACCGCTTCACACTCGTTTTATGTTACCTGTAACCCCTATTATTTATCGGTCTTAAGTTCCAGGTTGCCGGCGCCCATCTTTACCGAGATGGTGAGGGTATAGCCATCTCCGGCAAGGGTGTAATTGCTGCCATCTTTTTCCCAGCCGTCATCATACGTCACATTTGACATGCCGCCTTCGAAGGTTAAGTTGGCTGCCACACCCTCGGGCACGATAATGGTGATGCTGCTGATGCCCGATTCGATGCTGACCGTCATGTCGCGCTGCATCTCGCCAGAGAAGTCCAAAGTGTAAGAGCCGGCTCCGCTGCGGAAGACCAGTTCAGAGAGATTGGCATTGCCCAAGCCTTCTATCGAGATATTGGATGCACCGGTGTTGTAGGTGAGGGTTTCCATTTCTGACAGGTTGGGCTCAGAGAAGGTCAGATCCACATCTGCGGCCCCATCGGTGATGTCGATGCCGGTCAGAGAGAGACCGCCGAGCTCATAATCAGCAGTATAGGCACCAGCATTGATGCGCAAGAAGAGCGGGGTGCTGCCCAACTGTAGATCCCAGTTATTGATCAGGTCATCTTGAAACTGGGGGATGCCGCGCACATTTAGATCCCCCTGCGAGATGGTGATGTTATCCCCGTTGATGCTGACATCGGGTTTGAAGTCTTCGACATTGTACTCGGCGGTGCCGGCGACCAGGGCATCTTCTGCGCCGGAGGCCAGCTTGATATTGCCGGCACCAAATTCGAGGGTGAGGTCGGCGACCGATTCTTTGCTTTCTAACAGGGGTACACTGATCTCTTCGGTTTCAGTGGGGCCGGTTTTGACTTCGGTCACAGGGGTTTCAATATTGACGCCGCATGCCAGGCTGGCCAATACCAGGGCCGCCACAGCCAGTAAGATTGGTTTTCGGAACATAGGAACCTCCACAGTTTTTTGATCGATTTCAGATCGATAATCAATATACGCACGGGGTAAGGTTTGGTTGCGCTTACTGCCCCCAGCGCATCACCAATCCATAAAAGCCATAGACCAGGCCGGCGAACAGCAGGCCAAACTTGATGATGGCGCAGACGGCTGCCATTTGAGGCCAGGGGGCCACGGATGGACCAAAGAGCAGGATCACCAAAGCAATGTTTTCGAGGTAGTCAAAGATCGCGGCCGCCCACTGCCCCCAGGCCAGTGCGCTGCCCCAACGAGCCAGCGGGAGATGGCGCGCCGAGAGAGCGCCGGCGGCCATGATACAGCCCAGGGCCAGGGTGGTGGAATAGACGGCGGGGAATAAAAAGTCTAACCCCTGGATGAAGGCGGCGCGGGCATGAGCGCCGGAATCCCAAGAGTTGAGCATCTCAGAAGCGCGTGCGGGGGTGCCGGCTAACTCGAACGAGACAATGCCGTTGGGGGCAGCAGGCGTGTTGAGCGGCAGTCCTACCCAGTTCATGACCATCATGATCAGCAGGGTCAACCCGAGCAGGGGGTAGAAGAGTTGTCTGCGCCGGGCAGCAGAAATACTTTCCAGGGGGTGCGGCATTGTGGCCTCCAAAGGTTTATTGTACCAGGATAGGGGACTATTTTTGGATCAGGGGCATGAACAGGCGCTCTGCGACCACAAAGGGTTTGAGCGGGATATAGGCATCGCGCCAGTAAGAGCCGCGCCCGGTGCTCCACAGCAGGCGGGCATTGGCCGTTCCGGGCAGGTCATAGGCCACCAGCCCTGAATGCGCCGTGTTGAGCACCACTTCCAGGTCGCTATCCCCATCGATGTTCGCCAGGGTGGGCGCGGGTAAGGCGCCGTTCCAGTCTTCGTCGTTCGAGGGGGCCGGCAGGGGCAGCTCGTAGAGCGGATCACCCAGGCTGCTGAGGATGTGCAACATGCCCACCCGGTTGGATTCGATTTGAGTCCAGGAGGCGAAGATCACCTCGGCTTGCCCATCGTTATCCAGGTCGGCGATGGCAGGCTCGGATGCAAAGCGGAAGAACCCCTCGCTGGCGTGATAAACAGAATAGGGCCAACTACCGTGTTCGGTTTTATCCAGCCAGAAGGCGTGCAGGCGGCCATCATAGGAGGCGAAGATGATTTCCATCTGCCCGTCGCCATCCAGGTCGGCCACGGCAGGATTGGATTGGGCGTTTTCAATGACCCAGTAGTTCTCTTGGATTGGCGCGCCGGTATCAACGGGCGGGGTTTGCCAATCGAAGCCGCCGGCTGTAAAGCGCGAGCGGTCGGCATTGAAGATGTAAACGCCCGTATAGCGGCTGTCGTAAGACCCGGCGCAGTCGTATACATTGCCGGTGGCGATCACTTCCATGTTCCGGTCGCCGTTGACATCGGCGATGACGGCTGGGCCGTGGGCAAAGTTGGTGCGGTAGCTTTCGGCACGGTCGCCGTTGCACCTGCCCCAACCGCGCAGCTCGATATCCAGGCTTTCCCAGATGCCCACCCGGCCCCAGGCCTTGCCGCCGTACATGCTGTGGGCCGGCAGCATCGTGCCGTGATCATCGTAAGCACAGATGTAATGCACATCAGATGGCACGACGAGCTCGCCCCGCCCGTCGCCATACAGATTGCCAACCGCCAGGTTGTCGTTGAATACGCCCCAATCGTAGCCGCTGGTGTTGTTGAGTTGAGGCCAGCCGGGGCGCAGGCTGCCATCATGCTCGAAGACCCAGGTGTTGGGGATATATTCCACGGCTTCATCGGTCGAGACGCCGCCGGTGACGATGACCTCTAAGGTGCCATCCTGGTCCAGGTCAGAGAGGGCCAGGCCGCGCAGTTCGTAGGTGGTGGGGCGCTGGGGCCAGCCGGGCTCGAAGTACCCCTGGGCATTGTACACTGCCACCCAGCCACCGCCGTGGGCGGTGGCGATCTCTAAGTCACCGTCGCCATCGATGTCGCCCAGGGCCACCCCGGGCCAGGTGCGGCCCACGTCACTCGCATCTGGCTGGCTGAGGTCGTGACCAGAGTCCACCTGCCATTCAATGCTTCCGTCATCGCCGTTCAGCACATAGATGTCGTAAGCTGCGCCGATCACCTCGGCCTGGTGATCGCCGTCAATATCCCCCACGGCGGGCGATGAATACCAGCCGGTTTGGCACCAGCCGCCTGCGCTGCAGCCGCCGTAGGCCCACTTCAGCACCGGAGCCTGGATGGCGCTAACGGCAGCGTTGTTTGCGGCATGGGGGGCGGTGGATAAGGGCAGCAGGGTTGAAAGGATGACCAGGATCAGCAATGATGGCAGGCGTTTCACAACAGCCTCCTTGGGTAGGGGAATATTCTTACCGAAAGGCGCACCAAACTTGTGCTGTTACGGGGATGAATTGATCTATTTGGCGCCCAGGTAGTAACCAAACCCTGGTTGTGAAAGCACGTACTGCGGATCTTGAGGGTCAAGCTCAATCTTCTGGCGCAGGCGATGGACCACCTTGCGTACCAGAGATGTATCTCCTACGTAATCGGTCCCCCAAACGCATTTAAGGAGTGTTTCGTTGCTAACGACCTTCCCCGGCTGGCGGGCAAGCTCGCGCAGCAGGCTGAACTCAGTGGGTGAAAGGTGCACCTCATGCCCATTCAGCCATATCCGCCGGTTGGAGAAATCCACGTGCAAGGCATCCAAGACCAGGATTTGGTTATCGGATGCGTGTGGAGAGGCATTAGCCCGCCGCAGAACGGCGTTGACGCGGGCCAACAGTTCGCCTCGACCAAAAGGTTTGGTAATATAATCGTCAGCCCCTGCTTCCAGCCCGGCAATTTTATTTTTCTCGCTCGACAGGGCCGTGATCATGATGATGGGGACGCTCGAAAGTTCACGCAGCCGCTGGCAAACTTCCAGCCCATCCATATCTGGCATCATCCAATCCAGCATCACCAGGTCGGGGTAGTTCTCCAGGGCCAATTTGAGCCCCTGCGCCCCATTGACGGCAGTGAGCACACGAAAACCGGCTTCTTGCAGCATGATTTGCGCGGCCTTGAGCTGCAGCGGTTCGTCATCGACGATCAGGATCAATTTCTCGTTATCTTTCACTTTTGCTCCAACCGTATTATACCAATCGCTGGGGAATTCTTGGGCATTATGGTTGCACAGCAGCTTGCAATACTGCCTGACCAATGTGCTCAGCCAGGGTGGGGTTGGCTTGTTCCAGCAGAACGACCACGCTCAGCGAAACACCGGGCCAATCGGGCAGGGTGCCCCCCAGGTACCAGGTGTAAGCGGCATCGCCTTTGGCGATCACCGACAGGCTCTGCCAAACCGGGATGGCATCGTCAGCCAGCAGTTGGCCCGTGGATCTGGCGGCAGCCTGCGAGAAAACAGGGGCCGGTTCTTCCAGGGGGGGCAGCAGTACCCAGCCGGCCTGGGGGGTATTGACGGCTAAGGCCAGGCGCAGGCCCACGAGCTGGCCTCCATTGCTGAGCGTGGCAGCGGCGCGTGCCATCTGCAGTGGGCTGACAAGCAGGCTCTGCCCCGTGATGGGGTCGGGCAGGCCAGTGGCATAACGGGCGGCATCTTCTACGACCTGTGGGCGGCTTGAGCTGGCGGCTTCGATGCGCAGCCTGGGAGCGGTGTAGAGCCCCAGTTGGGTATACAACTCTAGCAGGGCCGGTGTGCCGAGCAGCTCGCCCAGCGCGACGGAGGTTCCCGGGCAGCCGGCTGCCACCAGGGTGTTCCAGTTGCGGTTGGCTGGGGTAACGGCGCAGGTGAGCGCTTGCCCATCCAGGGTGATTGAAAGGTCATGTGCGCTGGCGGGCAGAATGCTCTGTTCAATGCGCTCGGCCAATAGCAAGGGCCCCAGGGCTGCGCCGGTGGGATAAAGACCCAACGCGGCCCGGTTGAGCAGCGGCGCAGCAGGGTCTTGCAGCAGGGTTTCCCAATCGGTGCCCAGCAGGTTGGCGTCGAAGGTTGGGCTGGAGGCCATAGCCAACACCTCACCACTGCTGGCATTCAGCAGCACCACGGCACCGGCCTGGCCGTCCAAGAGGGCATCTGCCACTTGCTGGGGGCGTAAATCCAGGCTCAGGCGCACGTCCAGGCCGGCAGGCGGCTGCCCGTAGAGCAAGTGCTCCCACCATATCTCGAGGCCAGGGTTGCCCTGCAAGCCGCGCAAATAGGGGTCGAGGGAGGCTTCCAGGCCAGATTGGCCGTAGGCTGGATGCGTATAGCCGAGCACCGGGCTAAGGTCTGGGTAGGTGTATTGGCGGGTGTAGGTGCCAGATTGGCTGCTGGATTGGGCCAGGGGTTGGTTGTGCTGGTCGAACAGCGTGCCGCGCTTTACATACAGGTCTGCGATGCCTCGGCGAGCGTTATCGGTGCGTTCCAGCAGATCAGGGCCGCGCCAGATGCCCCACCACCCAGCCACCAGCCCGGCCGCGGCCAGGCCCACAAGCAGGGCTGTGCTTAGCTGGCGGTAGGGCTGGCTGTTGGGTTGGATCAACTGTGCCGGCTTGTGTGTTTCTGCGCCCGCCTGCAGCAAGAGCAGCAGGGCCAAGAAAGCGCTGAGCAATGAGGAACCGCCGTAAGAGACAAAGGGCAGGGTCACGCCGGTGAGGGGCAGCAGCCTCAGGTTGCCGCCAATGATCAAAATGCTCTGCGCCGCCAGGTAAGCCGCCAACCCGGCTGCCAACAAGCGCCTGAAGGCATCTGGCGCACCCAGGGCCCGGCGCACGCCGCGGCCGGTCAAGAGAGCCAGCAAGGCCAGCAGGCCCAGGATGCCGGCCAGGCCGTTTTCTTCGGCAATGGCGGCAAAGATGAAATCAGAGATCGCCACCGGCACCAGGCCGGGGCTGCCCAGGCCTGGCCCGCGCCCCACCAGGCCGCCATTTGCAACGGCTAACAACGATTGAACGATCTGGTAAGAGCGCCCGCTGGGGTCCAGCCAGGGGTTGAGCCAGGCTTCTACGCGCAGGCGTACCACGTCAAACAGGGCATAGCCGGCCAACCCTGCCAGGATCACTGCCAAGGCGCTGATCCAGACCACGCGGCGGTCGCCGGTGGCGGCGTAGGTGATGGCGGCATATAAGAAGAGGAAAATGGAGGCCGTGCCCAGGTCGCGCTGGACGGTCAACAGCAGCAAAGCCAGGCCGGTCATGATCAGGGTGGGCCCCAGCAAGGGCAGCAGCGAGGGATTGGGACGGTCCGAATCGGCACCGGGCTGGGCTGGCCAACGGTCTGCCAGGTAAGCAGCCAGGTAGACGATCAACAACAGTTTCAGTGGTTCTGAAGGTTGGAAGTAAAACCCACAGCAGCCCAACCACAGGCGCGGCCCTGCGCCCAGGGGGTTAGTGCCAAAGACCAGGGTGGCGGCAGTCAGCAGCAGGCCGCTGGTCAGCCAGATATATTTGTAGCGCCGCAGGAGATCGAGCCCATTGGGCAGGCGCAAACCCAGGATGAAAATGCCAGTCCCCACCGCCAGCCAGGCGCTCTGGCGCAGGCCGTATTGCGGTTCTAAGCGCCAGATGGTGAGCAGGCCCCAGCCGCTGAGCAGGGCGGCTACGGGCAGCAGGTAGGGATCGCGGCCGGGCAGCCAGCGGACCAGGGCGCGCTGGGCCAGGGCAAACATGCCCACCCAGGCGGCAACGCCCAACCAGTGCAGCCAGCGATAATCCACCTGCCAATTACGCAGGCGGGCCGCAGGCGACAAGGTCAGGGCGATGGCATAAAGGCAGATAAACGCGCCGGCCAAGAGCAGCAGCCGGCGTTCAATCTGCTCGGCGGGCCAACGTTGGGGCAGCACGAATTACTTTATTTGAAATATTTCCCCACCAACAGATCCAGACGCTGGCGGGCTTCAGGTGAAACCACTTCCTGGCGGGTGATGAGGGCGTTCTTGAGTGCCGAGCCGCATTCGCAGGCGCGGGGCGGCTGCTGGTCGCTCAAGCTGCGCACCAGGTTAATGATCGCTTGCTGGGCATGCTGGGTATTCTGGTTCATGATGGCGATGACGGCTTCGACGCTGACGGGCTCTTCTTCAAGATGCCAGACATCGTAATCGGTGATGTGGGCCATCACGGCATAGCACATCTCGGCTTCGCGGGCTAAGAAGGCCTCGGGGCTGGTGGTCATACCGATGAGGGACATGCCCCAAGAGCGGAAGACGTTTGATTCGGCGCGGGTTGAGAAACGCGGCCCTTCGATGGTGATGAAAGCGCCGCCCCGGTGCACCATGGCGCCGGTGGCTTTGGCAGCCAGGTACACCTGCTCGGAGAAGGGGTTGCAGAATGGGTCCGCCACGCCGGCGTGGGCCACCAGGCCGGCGCTGAAGAAACTGTTGGCACGGCCTTTGGTGTTGTCGTATAGTTGATCGGGAATCACCATGTCGCCAGGGGCAAAATCTTCGCGCAGCGAGCCGCATGCGCTGATGGCCACTAGGCGCTCAACGCCCAGCATTTTTAGGGCATAAATATTGGCACGGTAGTTGATCTCAGAGGGGCTGATGGTGTGCCCCAGCCCATGACGGGCCAGGAAGGCAATGCGCTGCCCTTCCAATGTGCCCGTGACCACCGGGGAGCTGGGCTTGCCAAAGGGGGTATCGAGCTGGTGTTCGGTGATATCGCTCAGGCCGGGAATGTGGTAGAGGCCAGAGCCGCCGATGACGGCCAGGATGGGGGAATTTTCCATGTGCTGTGCTCCTATCTATTCGGTATGGTGTGTATTATACTCTGCCTGTTGTCTGAAATGAACACCCCAGGAACTATTTTCATTTATAAATCGTCTGAGAATAGCAGGATTTTCATACACCCTGGTCATCATGAAATAGCCCATTTCTGGGTGTTTTACGTTAAAATAAGTGGATGTTTTGGATGTAATGCAATCATGCGCACCCGTATCCTGGTTGTCCTCATGCTGCTGTCGATGGTCTTGGCCGGTTCGGCTAAAGGGAGTGAGGGGGGGCTCTCCGTGTCGTTGCTTCCGCCAAATCCTGGCTCCATCCCTGATCCAATTCCCCGGTTCGGTGAACAGCCGCTGCTGGTGTTGTTGGTCGATTTTCCTGACCTGGCGGGCAGGTTTGATGGCCAGGATTGGGAGCGGTACTTCTTTGAGGATGATGGTTTTGCGGATTTTTTTCGAGAAGCATCTTACGGCAAGTTGATCTATGCAGAGCAAGAGAGCAGCATTGTGGGCGCCAAGGGGGATAAGGACGCAAGGGTAAACGCCTATATCCGGCTGCCCGAAGACATTGATTACTATGCAAACGGCCAATATGGGTATGATATGAACGCCTTCCCGCGCAATAACGGCGGTGTGGTGCGGGATGCGTTGGTGGAGTTGGATGAGGTAGGTTTTGATTTCAGCCCTTATGCCAATCCAGATAGCGGCATGGTGGAGAACCTGGTGGTGATCTTTGCTGGGTTGAATTATATGTATATGGGGAACGCTTACACATCATTGGAAGCTACGGCCTACCGCCTGGCAGATGCGGGCCTGGGAGGCGAGTACGTCAGCCGCGGCGGACAGCGCTTTAACAATTACACGATTTGCCCGGAACTGTACATGGATGGGGGCATCAGCCGGCTGGGCCTGTGCGCCCATGAGCACGGCCACGGGTTAGGGATGTACGATCTTTATAACACAACCTGGGCGACAACCGGGGTGGGGTTCATGGACTTGATGGGGTATGGCCTGTACGGGGCAGATCGGAGCGGGTCTATGCCATTTCTACCCAGTGCAGTGACCAAAGAATGGCTTGGCTGGTCAGATGCATCCGAATACCTGGAGGGGACAAGAACCGTGTGGTTATATCCAGCCGAGTACATTAACAGTTCAATCCGTTTGTACCCGCGCGGTGACCCTACCAGTAAAGAATACTTCTTGCTAGAAAACCGCCAGCCGATGGGCTTTGATGCCAATTGGGAGCAGGCCGGGCTGTGCCCGGGTTTATTGATCTGGCACATTGATGAAAACATTACCGACCAGTACGCGGGGGTAAACCGGGTCAATGCCCAGGGTTGTGTGCCCGGCGCTGACTGCCCGGCGCACCCTGGCGTGGTGTTGGTAGAGGCTGATGGCAATTATGATATGCTTACGGGCTTCAATTTGGGCGAGTGTGATGATACCTGGACGGTCGGCCAGACTTGGGATGATGTTTCTACCCCCAGCGCCCGACTGTGGGATGGCAGTGCCAGCCGCCTGGCGGTGAGCGTGGTGGCTGAATATTCTGGTATATTAACCCTGGCAATCGATGTACAACCCCTGCTGTTGAATAACAGCATATTTTTGCCGGTAATTTCACGATAAAATTATGGAGAGAGACAGCCTATGATGTATCATTTTACACGCTTCGTGATCCGCTTCTTGTTCAAGCTGCTGGCCCGGGTAAAGATCGTTGGGCGAGAGTATGTGCCTGACGTGCCCAGCTTCGTGGCGGTATCGAACCACATTGGGCGCATTGATGCAGGGCTTGTGTATTACCTGTTCGACCGGCGCGATATCATCATGCTGGTGGCCGATAAGTACAAGGAAACCGCCTGGGTACGCTGGCTGGTGAAGGCTTTTGATGCCATCTGGGTGGATCGCTTCAATGCCGATCTGAACGCCATGCGCGAGGTGTTCCGCCGCTTGAAGAAGGGCGGCATGTTGGTGGTGGCCCCCGAAGGCACGCGCAGCAAGAGCGGCGCGCTCTTGGAAGGCCGCGATGGGGCCAGCTACATGGCTGCCAAAGCGGGCCTGCCGGTGGTGCCGGTGGCGGTAACCGGCAGTGAAGACAACGTGGTGAAAGAGCGTTTCAAACACTTCAAACGCCTGGACATCACCCTGACGGTGGGTGAGCCTTTTACCCTGCCGCCGCTTCGCTCTGGAGACCGCGATGCACAGCTCAAGCAGTATACGGATGAAGTGATGTGCCGCATTGCAGCCCTGCTGCCCGCCGAGCGCCACGGTGTGTATGCCGATCACCCGCGCCTGAAAGCCCTGTTGGCTGAGAAGGCAGCCTGATTTCCTTGAGGAGGTATTCATTTTGAACCTTTCCCCGGCTCGTCTAGAGGCTGTGGCCGAAGCTCGTCGATGGGTGCAAGCTGCCCCAGTCTACCTGGATACTGAAACCACGGGCACCGGTCCGAATGCGGAGATCATTGAAATCGGTGTGATCGACGCGGATGGCAAGCCTTTGTTTGAATCCTTCGTCAAGCCGCGCGGGCGCATCGAGCCAGATGCCGCCCAGGTGCACGGCATCACCGCCGAGCAAGTGGCGGCCGCCCCCGGCTGGCTTGACGTCTGGCCGCAGGTGCGCGCCGTTCTGGATGGGCGCCGGGTGGGCGTGTACAACGTCGATTTTGACCTGCGCCTGATGAAGCAGTCGCATACCCGTTCGTGGCTGCGCTGGGATTTGGATGATGGGGCCTTTTTTTGCATTATGAAGCTGTATGCGCGCTTTCATGGCGAATGGGACAGCAAGCGTGGTTCTTACCGCTGGATCTCGCTCGATACGGCCGGCAAGCAGTGCGGCATCAGCCTGCCCAATGCACACCGGGCCATCGATGATGCCCTCTTGACCCGCGCTTTGCTCCATCACATGGCGGGGCTTTCCTTCTGACCCTCATTCACTACCCACTTTTCCTCTTATGACTGCGCTCGATAGCATGTTGTACTGCCAGCAAATTCTCCTCCAGCAGCCCCTTTACCTGGCGTGCCAGTTGAGCCGCCTGGATATTGAAGGCGAGCTGGTGGAGATGGCGATTTTGGATACAGATGAGCGCGTGTTGTTGGATGAGCTGGTGAAGCCGCGCAGCCCCATTACCGACCAGGCGGCGGCGCTGCACGGCATCACGGCTGAGCGTGTGGCTGCCGCACCGGGCTGGGGTGAAGTGTGGGCCAAGGCCAGGCCGATCCTGAAAGGACGGCGAGTGGGGGTATATGGGCAGGATGATATCATCGCCGCCTTAACCCGAGCCCATAAGCGCAGTTACCTGCGCCCAGACCTCGACGAGGGGCAGTTCTTTTGTATCCAACGTTTGTTTGCCACCTATCGCGCTGAACGCGACAGCCGCACCGGCGGTTACCGCACCTATGCGCTGCTGGATGCCGCCCTGCATTTGGGCCTGGATCCCGAGGCCCCCTTTGGCCGCCGCTCCGCCGATGATGCACGCATGCTGCGGGCGATCTTGCTGATCATGGCCAACTGGAAATCGGGCTCTGTGCAGGTAGACCTGGACGATGAATGGAAAGGGTAAGTCCCTGACTCACATTATGCCTTCTTACGAAATTGAATATGCCATCCAGGGGATGGATTGCGCCAACTGTGCCCTGACCTTAGAGCGCAGCCTGGCCCAACTCCAGGGTGTGGAGCGGGTGCAGGTCAACTTCACTGCCGCGGTTCTGACAGCCAGCGGGACCTTTGATCCGCAGGCATTGGTGGCACGCGTCGAGGCGATGGGCTACCGTGCCAGCCCCCCTGAGACAAAAGCCGCCTTGCCGCAGCCAATGGATGCAGAGACACAGCCGGCGGTTGTGGGCTTTTTGCAATTCTTACTGTCTGAACGCAGCACCACCATGGCCCTGGTGGGCGGGATCTTGCTTTTGGTCTCGGCGCTCTTGGGATGGGTTGCAACCCCCTGGGCCGGTTGGCTGAGCCTGGCTTTGCAGATCAGCGTCAGCGTGGTGGCAGGCTACCCGATCGCCAACAAGGGACTGCGGGCTTTGCTGGTAGGCCGGCAGGTGACAATCGATCTGTTAATGACCATTGCCACCCTGGGGGCTTTATTCATCGGTGAAACCGGCGAAGCGGCTACGGTGATCTTGTTGTTCACAATTGGTGAGGCGTTGGAAGGTTTCACCGCCGAGCGCTCTCGCCGCAGTTTGCGCAGCCTGCTGGCATTGACGCCTGACCAGGCGCGCGTGCTCCGCCCTTGCATCGACTGCGCCGAACATCTTGGGCAGGATGGGTACAACGGCGGGGTTTGCCCGTTCTGCGGGATGCACGAGGTGGCTATTCCTGCCAGCCAGGTGCAGGTTGGCGAGCGGGTGGTGGTGCAGCCGGGTGAACGCGTGCCGGTGGATGGGGTGGTGCGCAACGGCACGGCGGCGGTCAACCAGGCCCCGGTGACGGGTGAATCGGTGCCGGTAGAGAAGGCCCCCGGCGATGCGGTGTACGCCGGCTCGCTGAACGGTGAGGCTGCGCTCGAAATCGAGGCCCTGCGCCCAGCCGGAGACTCGACCATCAGCCGCATCGTCCGCCTGGTTCAGCAGGCCCAGGCCCAGCGCGCTCCGGTAGAGCGGTTTATCGATCGATTTGCAGCCTGGTATACGCCGGCGGTAGTATTGTTGGCGGCCTGCCTGGCCATCATTCCGCCGCTGTTTGGCGGGCCTTTCTTTGACCAGCCAGACGGCACGCGCGGCTGGCTGTACCGCGCCCTGGCGCTGTTGATCGTGGCTTGCCCCTGTGCCCTGGTCATCAGCACGCCGGTGAGCATTGTCAGCGCGCTGACGGGCCTGGCCCGGCGCGGTGTGTTGGTGAAGGGCGGGGCCTTTTTGGATACCCTGGCGCGGGTGCGCACCTTTGCCTTTGATAAGACCGGCACATTGACGCATGGCAAGCCGGTGGTGATGGAAACTTTTACCCTGTCTTGCCCGCCTGGCACCGAGCGCTGTGAGGCTTGTGACGATATGCTGGCTGTGGCGGCGGCGGTCGAACGCCGTTCGGCCCACCCGCTGGCGCAGGCGATCGTGAACGAATCGCAGGCCCGCAGCCTGGAACATGTCTATCCTTCGGCTGAGACCGTGCAGGCGTTGGCCGGGCAGGGGGTGCAGGGGTTGGCGAACGGCGAGGAGATCCTGGTGGGTAACCACGCCATGATCCATGATCGCTACCCCGGTTGTAACGGCCTGCATGAGCAGGTGCAAGCGGCTGAGCAGAAAGGGCGCACGGTGATGCTGGTGGGCCGCGCCGGGCAGGTGCTGGGCTATGTCAGCGTGGCTGACAGTGAACGCCCCAACAGTGCCGAGGCGCTGCGGGCCCTGAAAGCCATTGACCCGGCGATGCGCAGGGTGATGCTGACCGGCGACAACCCGGCTGTGGCCCAGCGGATTGCGGATAACCTGGGCGGGGTGGATGAGGTGCGTGCTTCACTCTTGCCTGAGGAAAAACTGGATGCCATCCGGGGGCTGCAATCGCAGGGTGAGCTGGTGGCGATGGTGGGGGATGGGGTGAACGATGCCCCGGCCCTGGCGGCAGCCAGCGTGGGGATTGCGATGGGCGGGGCCGGCTCGGCCCAGGCGATGGAAACAGCGGATGTGGTGTTGATGCAGGATGACCTGGCCTCGCTGCCCGCGCTGGTCAAAACCAGCCGCCGCACCCGCAACATTATCATCCAGAACATTGTGGTCAGCCTGGCGCTCAAGGCCGTTTTCTTGCTGCTCACTTTGCCCGGCTGGGCCACGCTGTGGATGGCGGTCTTTGCCGATATGGGGGCCTCGCTGCTGGTGACGCTCAACGGTATGCGGGCGGGATCGGACCACTAAACGAACCTGGCGCTGCATCGCAGCGCCAGGTTCGTTTTATTCACTTTATTCACTACACTTCTGGTTCAATTGGCGGGGCAGGTGGGGCCGGAGGCGGCGGGGGCATTACGCCAGGCCCTTCGGGCACGACCACCAGCATGATCAGGTACACCACCAGCATAGACCCCCAGCCGAAGATCACGCCGAAGACGAACAGCAGGCGAATCACGGTGGCGTCAATGCCGAAGAATTCGCCGATCCCGGCGCACACGCCGCCAATCATGCGGTTGGTGTTGCTGCGGTACAGTCTCTTGTCATTATTCATGGTGTTTTCTCCTTGGTTATGTTCTAAGATAGTTTACGCAGGGCCAGGGAGAAGGTTGCACAAGGGGAGGGGTATAATAAACCTTTGCGAGGAAAAAATGACCCACCTTCACGCTGTTCAACCGATCGCCCGCTCGCGCGGCTGTCTGCTGGGCCTGGCAGTGGGCGATGCCGTGGGCACAACCCTGGAATTCAGGCCGCCGGGCAGCTTTCAGCCGATTACCGATATGACCGGAGGGGGACCCTTCCACCTGAACGCCGGCGAGTGGACAGACGACACTGCAATGGCCCTGTGCCTGGCAGAGAGCCTGGTGGAATGCGCGGGTTTTGATCCATTGGATCAACTTCAGCGCTACCTGCGCTGGTACCGCCAGGGTTATATGAGCCACAACGGGCGCTGCTTCGATATTGGCGGAACCACCCGCCAGGCGCTTGAAACTTTTGAGCGGACGCGCCAGCCATACCCCGGCCCAACCGACCCTCATTCAGCAGGCAACGGCTCTTTGATGCGCCTGGCTCCGGTGGCGGTGGCATATGCCCACCAGCCAGGGCTTGCCATCCAACATTGTGCCGTCAGCTCGCGCACCACGCACGGCGCACAGACGGCGGTGGATGCCTGCCGCTATTACGGCGCGCTGCTGGTGGGGGCGCTGAATGGGGTCGACAGAGCCACTTTGCTGGCAGTGCGATATGCCCCCCTGCCGGGTCCGTTCTGGAGCCAATGGCCCCTGACCCCTGAAGTGGATGAGGTGGCGTGCGGTTCGTTCAAAACGCGCCAGCCGCCGCAGATCAAGGGCAGCGGTTACGTGGTGCGTGCGCTTGAGGCGGCGCTGTGGGCTTTCGATCAGACACGGGATTACCGCAGTGGGTGTTTGTTGGCCGCTAACCTGGGGGACGATGCCGATACCACGGCTGCCATCTACGGCCAATTGGCTGGGGCATATTATGGCGAAGCGGGCATCCCGGCGGATTGGCTGGAGAAGCTGGCGATGCGCGCCAAGATCGTTGAACTGGCTGAAGGGCTGCATGATTTGGGAGAGGATAAATGATCCCAAATCAATGGTATCCACTGCTCGAGTCCCGGCAAATCCCACGCCACCGGCCCATTGGGGTGACGCGTATGGGCGAGAAGATGGTCTTCTGGCGGGATGAGCAAGGTAAAGCGGCCTGCGCCGTGGATCTATGCCCGCACCGGGGGGTGGCGTTGAGCGCGGGCAAGGTGCAGGGGGATTGCATTCAATGTCCTTTCCACGGTTTCGAGTTCGATCCCAGCGGGCGCTGTACGCTCATCCCGGCCAATGGGCGCAGCGCCGAAGTGCCCAAGGCTTTCAATGTGCGTGCTTACCCGGTGCGCGAGGCGCATGGCCTGGTTTACGTTTGGTGGGGAGCGCCACAAGCCGAGTATCCACCCCTGCCCGAATTTGACTTCATGAGAGATGGGCGCTACGTATACACCACCTTTGTGGACCATTGGAAAACCCATTATTCACGTGCGATTGAGAATCAATTGGACGTGGTGCACCTGCCTTTTGTGCATGCCAACAGCATCGGGCGCGGCAATAAGACCGTGATCAACGGCCCACGCTACACCGTCACCGAATTCGCAGGCGGGCATGACCGGATCGACCTGTGGTATGACGGCGAGGTGGAGCGCGGCCAGAAGCCGCTCAGGGCTTCTGAGATGCCGCTGGCTGATACGCGCCCGCAGATCCAGTTCCGCTTCCCGAACATCTGGCACAACTGGCTGGGGGATCTGCACCTGTTCATTGCTTTTGTGCCGGTGGACGGGGAGAACACGCTGCTTTACTTGCGCACTTACCACACCGTGAAGGCACCCGTGCTGCGCCAGGTATTTGAATTGGCCGGCAACCTGGGCAACCTGTACATCGAGCGCCAGGACCGGCGCGTGGTGCTGACCCAGCGGCCTTTGCGCTCTCAACTGAGGATGGGTGAGAAGATGATCGCCGGGGATGGGCCAATCATCGAGTACCGCCGCAGGCGAGAGGCTTTGATTGAGGCGGGTGAGAACAAAAAGATCAATTAAAATCTAGCTACCTGACACTTTAAAAACCGAATAGTTGATCGGCACGGATTCTCCACTAAAATAAGTTTTGCGGAACCATTTTAGAAACGGAGTAACCCAATGCCGATCAACCACCTCTATGATACCTGGATTCGTCGAATTCGTGAACTGCGACCTGATCAACGGATCACCCAGATCCGCAATTTCGTCTGGCTAATCATCGGGATCTATCAAAGCCGGTCTGTGCATCTGAGCCGCATCGCAGGGAAGATACCCGGCCCAGCCAAGTTGTTGAGCACTACCCGACGGCTGAGCAGATTTTTGGACAACCCGGCCATCCGCGTACGAGAATGGTACGAGCCTGTCGCCCGGGAGTGGCTGGAAACACAGTTCCGGCACATGGGAGAAATTCGGCTGATCGTCGATGGCACCAAGATCGGCTTTGGGCATCAACTGCTGATCGTCTGCCTGGCATACCGAAAAAGAGCCATCCCGATTGCCTGGACCTGGGTCAAACACGTCAGAGGACACAGCACGGCCACGAAGCAGTTGGCTTTGTTGGCCTATGTGCGTCAGCTGATTCCGGTTCGAGCGGCTGTTTTTCTGGTCGGAGACTGCGAATTCGGCGCTGTGGCGGTCTTGCGCCAGTTGGATCGCTGGCGTTGGTTCTATGTTTTGCGCCAGAAAACTGATACCAGGGTCTGGCTCAATGAAAAGCGTGGTTGGCAAGCTTTCGGTAGTTGCATCCACGGGCCTGGCGAGAGTATCTGGCTGGGAAGAGGCTGTTTGACCGCCAAGAAGATCTACCCGGTCAACCTGCTGGTGAATTGGAAGGTTGGCGAAAAAGAGCCCTGGTGCCTGGCCACCAATCTGCCCGACCGCCACATGGCCCTGGCCTATTACGCCCGTAGAATGTGGATCGAAGAGATGTTCGGTGACTTGAAAAAACATGGCTTTGACCTTGAGTGCACAATGCTGCGTCATTTTGAGCGCTTATCTCGCCTGACCCTGGCAGTGGCCCTGCTTTATGTCTGGCTGGTTTCCATCGGAACCTGTACCGTTCGCGATGGCTTACGAGATTTGGTTGATCGCACAGATCGCCGCGACTTGTCCATTTTTCAGATCGGCTTCCGTTTCATAGAAAGGTGTGTGACCAATGCCCTTACTTTCCGGATTACACTATGTGCCTACCATTAAACCAAAACTGTCAGGTGACTAGATTAAAATAGTAAGGGAATTTTGCTTTTAATTTCATCAATCTGATATTGGAGGGTTATATCAATGCGTCGGATCACAATCTTTTCTACGTTGGTTATATTGGCTTTGCTTTTGGGCGGCGTGTGGCTGGATGCACAGGCGGCCTCATTGGGGCAGGAGGGCGGACCGGATGGCAGGTTGCGCCCAGATCATTACACATTTGTGCCAGAACCGCCCCCTTTGCAGAATGTTGAGCAGGCTCGCACTGCCTCACCCGATGGCGTAAACTTGCCGCAGGTATACCCGTGGGGACGGATAACCTTCCAATCGTATGATGGCGACTGGGAGATTGCTGTATTTGCGGATGATGGTGCCAAAGTTATCTACTTGACGGATAATACCCGCAATGATATGTATCCGCGTCTGAACCGGGGCGCCAGCAAGATCGTTTTTTCCTCTGAACAGAATCAGCAATACGAACTCTACGTAATGAATGCAGATGGGTCAAGATTGAACCGTTTAACAACCACGCCTACAAATGAAGTGCGCCCTGTGTGGTCGCCGGATGGCACACGTATTGCTTACCAGGGATATGTGGATGGCCAGGCAGATATTTTTGTGATGAACGCGGATGGCTCGAACCCTACCCGCCTGACCTGGGATGCTGATTATGATGGCATACCTACCTGGTCGCCGGATGGCAGCCGGATCGCCTTTGTTTCGCATCGCTCAGGTGGTTACCGGGTGTGGGTAATGAAAGCAGACGGCAGCAACCCCGCCCAATTATCTAACCAGGCATATTCTTCTGATCCGGTCTGGTCACCGGATGGCAGCAGGATTGTTTATGATGCTGCCGACGATGGAGGCCTCTTCCAAGATCTATGGGTAATGAATGCAGATGGCAGTGGGCAACAATTGATGATTGATGCGGGGGTGAATAGTTCTGACTATATTGCAAGTGGCTGGTCGCCAGACGGCTGGAATGTCTTATACACATACATCAATTATATTAACTATAACGGGACGTGGTATTGGACCGAAGCGATTATGCGAGCGGTTGCGGTATCGGGTTTTTTTAATTCTGTCACTTTGAATCCCATGCGGGAAATGGATTGGCGGCCCGATTGGCAAACATTGGATGTCTACGCACCTACCGTGGGGATAAATCCCTTGGCTTCAGTATCAACTGCTCAATTTACCGTCTCTTGGTGGGGGGCAGATGAACAAAGCGGTTTGCGCGACTATACTGTGCAGGTGCGTGATGGGGTGGGCGGTGCCTGGATGGACTGGCAGGTTAATACTGGCGCCACATCGGCGGATTTTACCGGGTTGGGAGGGCATACTTATTACTTCCGGGTGCGTTCTCGGGATAATCACGTAAATGTCAGCTCTTGGACGCCAGACGATCAGGTCTTTACTACGGTTGAGAGTGAAGCGCCAGTTACGAGGCTTGAGACACTGCCAGACTTCTTGCGCCAGCTTGATGTGACATTGGTTTGGGCGGGGTACGATCCTGGTGGCTCTGGCATTGCCAGTTATGATGTTCAATACCGAGACGGGTTGAACGGCGACTGGACTATGCTATTGGATGACAGCACAGCAACCACTTATGATTTCCAGGGGCAATATGGCCATACCTATTTCTTCCGCCTCCGTGGGCAGGATGCAGCTCAAAATGTGGAGGCTTGGGGGCCGGAAACCGAGAATCCCACCACTACCCTATATGCCTGGAAGATCAGCGGCACAACCACTGATAATACCGGTTTACCCCTTGAGGGTGTGGATGTGATGATTGATCCTCACCCATTCTTGGATCTATCTAGTGATGAGCAAGGTCAGTATAAGGCATATCTTTCTTCTAATCCTGCAGCGAAGCGGGTGTCTTGGTCTAGGGCGGAGTACCTTGGCCTGCCAGAAACCGACTTGATGGGTGAATCAGATGTGAGTTTTGATGTGGTGATGCCCCCAGGCGACAATCTGGTGCAGAATTGGGGTTTCGAAGGCGGTAGCCTGGCCCCGGCCTGGCAGGCTGGCGGCATCTTCACGCCGGTGGTAACGGCAGACGCTCATCATACCGGCCAATCTGCGGTCCGCCTGGGTGAAGGTTATACCTTTGGTTTAACGGAGACGGTTGTGCCGAATCTTGAAGTTTCGTATTACGACGGTATGGTGCAGGATGCCAACGGCATCCTGCACATCGTGTGGCGCAGAAGTGATACCGAATACTATGCGCAGAGAGACTTGGCTGGCAATTGGTCGGTCGCTGAGGAGGTTGTATCTGTAGGATCCTGGGATTCAGCAGTACATTTGGCGGTGAGTAGTGATGGTGTTGTACATTTGGTGTGGAATGATGATGGACTGATTGGCTATAGCTGGCGCGACCTGGATGGTGTATGGTCATCACCACAAACCCTCTCTGGCGATAGTGGTGGGCGTGAAGTTGTGTACCTGGACAAAAACAACGTTTTCCACATTGTTTGGTATGAGAACGATATAGTTTATTATATGCAGCGGCCTGCTGGCGGCGACTGGTCTGCTGTAGAACAGGTTCCTGCGGGGGGATATTTCTTTTCTGTGAATTTTGCTGTCGGTGCAGCAGGCGATGTGTACCTGGCCTGGGGAAATGGTCCAAATCTGGCTCACCGGGATATTACTGGTACCTGGTCTCTGCAAAGATTTGACTTTGGCTGGGGTATTGCTCGGGTGGTGATTGACGCTTCTGATCGAGTTCACTTGATCTGGACAAATCAGGTGACTGATTATGACTCCGGCCTTTCTCAGGACTATTTGTATTATGCTTATGGAGATGTTGGAGATGAACTGGGCGAACCGCAGATTTTGTTTGAGGGGATTAATGTTGAAAAAATCGATGCTGGCGTAGACCATAACGATAATCTTCATTTTATCCTAGAAGGTACTACGCTTAATTTTGCTTATTCTAGTGTTTACTACATTAAAATTGATAGAGCCGGTAACTGGACACAGCCTGTAGACATCGAGCAACCGGCAGTTGAGCCGGCAGATTATATCCAGATGGCAGTGAGTGAAAATGGTGAAGTGTTTGTGCTCGTGGAGCAAATGTTGCAAAACGAATATTATGCCTCTGTGCCCGAGGTTCATTTACTCTATCTTAGCCAGGGCCGGTGGAGTGAGCCAATTAACATTTCTCAGTCTCGAGGTACATCCGTTTCTTCTTCGATGGCAGTAAGTGATACAGGGATGGTCCATATTGTCTGGGCGGAATCGGCAAAAGGCGTAATCTATCGCGGCTATCTTCCGTCGAAAGGAGGAACCTCATGGCTGTCGCAGCCAATCACACTGACACAAGGTGTGAATGCTCCTGTGTTATCCTTCTTCTATCAACTCAGCGGGGCAGATGATCAGGCAAACACAGGGTTGAGCGTACAGGTGAGCAACAGTCTCACTACCACGCTGTTATATTCAACTACCGACAATGTCGATTGGACGCACGCCTGGTTTGATCTATCGCCTTGGCTGGGCCAGACCATTACCCTGACCTTTCAAACCAACACCATTGCAGGGGTTGCGCCGGTGAGGCTGTACCTGGACGAGGTCACGATTGGTTCTTCTTATCCTGACGTGTGGGCGACTTTTGCTGGTGCCCAGGCAGGCTTGCCCGGCGACCAGATCACCCTCCAGCTTGCCTACGGTAACCGGGGCGGGGCGCTGGCTGAGAATGCTGCCATCACCCTGACCTTACCGGCTGACCTGAGCTATGTGGGTGCCAGCCAGCCGCCGGCGGCTGTGGGCCAAATGCTGACCTGGGAGGTTGGCGACCTGGCGGCAGGCAGCGGGCCATACACCATAGATGTGACGGTGGAAGTGGATGCCAACGCCATACCTGGCGAGTGGTTGGTCAGCCAGGCAGTCATCCATGCCGCCTCGCCCGAGCTGGAAGCGCTCAATAACACGGCCCAGGTTCGCACCCTGGTGGGTAAGCTCTTGTTCTTGCCCGTGATATCGCGATGAAAATCTACTTTGCACGGCACGGCGAGAGCCAGGCCAATCTCTTGCACCAGATTTCGAACCGTGGGTTGGTGCATGGGTTGACACGGCGGGGCAGGCAGCAGGCGGCGGCGCTGGCTGAATGGTTGGGCGAGGCCGCCATCACGCATGTCTATTCCAGCCCGGTGCTGCGCACGATTGAGACGAGCATCATCGTGGCGGGGCGGCTGGGCGTGGAATATGAGGTGACGGAGGCCTTGCGCGAGTATGATTGCGGCGTGTTTGAAGGCCGCTCAGACGAGGAAGCCTGGCAGGCATGGAAGGAAGTGTTCGATGCCTGGTCTGAGGGCCAGGGCTGGGAACGCCGCCTGGAGGGGGGTGAAAGCTTTTATGACATCCGGGCGCGATTCGTTCCCTTCGTTGATGGCCTGGTGCGGCAGTACGGCGACCGCGATGCCAACTTGCTGTGCGTATCGCACGGCGGGGTGTACCGCATGATGCTGCCGCAGATCTTGAAAGGCATTGACCCGGCCCAACTGGCGATCTCTCGGATTGGGTATGCGGGCTGCTGCGTGGCTGAATTGACGCCGGCGGGCCTAGTATATTCGTATATGCGATCAGGAGAAGGGTAGATATGAACAATACGGCTCCGATCTTGGTGACCGGCGCCAGCACGGGCATTGGCAACTGCCTGGTGCGATACCTGGCGGGGCGCGGGCACACCGTCTATGCCACGGCGCGCAAAGATATTGATCTACAGGCCTTGGGGCAGATCGAAGGGGTTATCCCGCTGGGCGTGGATGTGCGCCAGCCGGGGCAGGTGCAGGCGGCGGTGCAAGAGGTGGTCGAGCGCGGCCTGGGGTTGTACGGCCTGGTGAACAACGCCGGGGTGGGGGTGTTGGGGCCGTTCAGCACCTGGACGGACGAAGAGATGTTCGATATTTTCGATGTCAATGTCTTTGGCCCGCACCGGATGACGAATGCCTGCCTGCCGCTGTTGTTGGCGGCAAAGGGGCGCATTGTCAACATTGGCTCACAGGGCGGGATGATCACAAGCCGATATTACGGCCCCTATACGATGACCAAGCATGCCCTGGAGGCGTATACGACGGCACTGCACGAGGAACTGTGGCCGCATGGTGTGATGGTGAGCATCGTCCAGCCGGGCGGGATCGTTACTAACGTGGGCGAGAACTCCTTCTCGGGCACTAAGGCACACTTCGAGCGGGCTGAGCCGCCTTTTAGAGAAGATGCTGAACAGGTGCTGGTGGGATTTGAAGCACCCGAGACGCCGCGCTCTGAGGACGAGCCCGAATCGGCCGCCAACCGCAAGCCATCCTCGCCCGAGATCGTGGCGGCAGCCGTCTATGATGCCTTGTTCTCGGCGCAGCCCAAGCTGCGCTACCTGGTTGGCACGCGTTGGGAGGGGATGCGCGTGCTCAATGCCTTGGTGGAGCGGCTGTTGGATGAGAATGACAACCCGGTGCACAACCTTGACCGGGATGAGCTGGTGAAATTGTTGGACGAACATCTTGCCCGGCGCAGTGGATCTGGTAGATTTTGATTCGAACGGAGAAAACCACAGAGAAGAACCTATGCTTACCGCACAGTATTGGATCGAGAAGCTCCATCTCACATAGCCGTGCCTTTTTGTGATATACTACGCAAAATTCAGACCGATAAGCTGTGATGAGGACGAGTACACGCAGATGCGGCGGAACAGAGAGCGGTTGTTGGCTGAGAACCCCGCCCGTGCGCCTGCGCCGAATGGCCCTCGGAGCTGCAAGGGCAAAATCATTGTGAGAGTAGCCCAAGCCGGAGCTGCCACCGTTACCAGGGCAAAAGGCATCGTAGATTGGTAAAGACAGCCAACCGTACCGTGCTTGAGCGTGAAGCTGGCTTTTCACCCCCGTCGCATCACCGGCGGGGGTCTTTTTTTCGAAGGAGGCTGTTATGTTGTGGAAGATCACAGTGGAGTACTGCGCAGTTTGACACTACACCGACCGGGCCGTGAGCCTGGCTGGCGAGTTGCTCAAAGAATTTGAACCCCACATCGAGACGATCACGCTTGTGCCCTCAGATGGCGGGCGTTTCGAAGTGACCGTCAACGATGTGCTCATTTATTCCAAGCTGCAAACCGACCGCCATGCCCAACCCGGCGAGGTTGCCGGGCTGGTGCGCAAGCTGGCAAGGTGATAAGCAATCAAGAAGATTTATTTTTTGGAGGTGATAAGATGACT
>Ga0209605_1001346_pt1 | contig 27908 bp, 27 predicted proteins | sample AD_UKC035_MetaG_FD_184408 | JGI IMG/M metagenome (GOLD analysis project Ga0209605, IMG submission 184408) | Active sludge microbial communities of municipal wastewater-treating anaerobic digesters from USA - AD_UKC035_MetaG (SPAdes) (version 2) | ecosystem: Engineered > Bioreactor > Anaerobic >...
AAGCCCGTTTCAACGGGCGCTGTTTTGTAGCCGGGGGACTTCATCCCCCGGCGGCGGGCTGACGCCGCGCCGGCGCACAAGCCCGTTTCAACGGGCGCTGTTTTGTAGCCGGGGGACTTCATCCCCCGGCGAGATCGCACCTGGACGCGCCTCCGCTCGACAGCGCGGCTTCCCCCCGGCGAGATCGCGCCTGGACGCGCTCCACGCGATGACGGGGATACCACACCACGGTAACCGCTCAACCCGCGGCCGTGACAACCGGGCTGGCACGGTCAGGAGACCGACCAGTGCAGCAGCGGCGGGTCGTCGCCCGTGCTGGGCCGCCGGGAAATGAAGTTTCCCGGCTACAAAGCGGCGCCCCGTCAACGGGGCTGGATAGGCGCCGGCGCACAAGCCCGTTTCAACGGGCGCCGTTGTGTAGCCGGGGGACTTCATCCCCCGGCGGCGGGCTGACGCCGCGCTGGCGCACAAGCCCGTTTCAACGGGCGCTGTTGTGTAGCCGGGGGACTTCATCCCCCGGCGGCGGGTCGTCGCCGCGCCGGCACATAAGCCCGTTTCAACGGGCGCCGTTGTGTAGCCGGGGGACTTCATCCCCCGGCGAGGCCGCGCATGAACGCGCCTCCGCTCGATAGCGCGGCTTCCCCCCGGTGAGATTGCGCCCGGACGCGCTCCACGCGATGACGGGGATACCACACCACGGTAACCGCTCAACCCGCGACCGTGACAACCGGGCTGGCACGGTCAGGAGACCGGCCAGAGCAGCAGCGGCGGATCGTCGCCCGTGCGGGGCCGCCGGGAAACACCTGCACTTACGTCAGGTGCAAGTGTGAAGTTTCCCGGCTACAAAGCGGCGCCCCGTCAACGGGGCTGGATAGGCGCCGGCGCACAAGCCCGTTTCAACGGGCGCCGTTGTGTAGCCGGGGGACTTCATCCCCCGGCGAGGCCGCGCATGAACGCGCCTCCGCTCGACAGCGCGGCTTCCCCCTGGTGAGATCGCGCCCGGACGCGCTCCGCTCGCTGACGGTCGCTTGGCAACGACGGGGGAGGGGTGGTACACTTGGCCGCAACGATGCCAACGGACTGACCGGCCGGCGGGAGATGGCGAGCGACATTCGCACGAATGCTGGCCCGGTATGATGCGACCTGAAATGGATGGCCCTTTCATGCCAGAATTGCCCCAGACAAGCAACCGCGAGCGGGAGGTCATTCAGCTCCTGCTGGAAGGCAAGAGCAACAAACTGATCGCGGCGGAGATGCATGTCACCGAACGCACGGTTGAGTTTCACCTGACCAACATCTACTCGAAATTCCAGGTCAACTCGCGCACAGAGCTGATTTTAAGGTTGAAAGAGGACCCAGGCTGGCCCGAAGCTGAAAAACTGGGGGATTCCACAGTTGCGAACGAGGGAGATTTGCCCGATAATGACGGCAGACCCGGTTCATCGAGCTGGGTCACATCTTTGCAAGAGGCCGTCGCTGGAATCGGCCAGGAGTTGAAAATGGGAGTATCGAGTTTGAATTCCGATAGCAACACAAACCCGACCACATTCTTCGGATCGATACGCACCTGCCTGACGAAGTACGCGGACTTCGATGGGCGGGCCTCGCGGGCAGAAACCTGGTGGTTCGTCCTGTTTGTCCTGCTCGGCGCATCCGCCTTTTCCCTCTTGAACGAGGCCTATGGGAGCATCTTCCTGCTGGCCTTTCTGCTGCCTCTGCTGGCCGTGGGTACACGCCGGCTGCGCGACTGCGGGCAGAATCCCTGGTGGCTGTTGGCCCTGCTGCTTCCCATCGGCGGCCTGGTCATCGTGGGCTGGATGTGGGCGCTGCCCCCGGTCGGCGCCGCCCCGGAACAGGACACGCTTTCATCCTAGCGGCCGCGGGCCAGTAGTCGGTTCCGGTAACGGTGAAGCCGTGCTGGGCCAGGAAGATGGCGTTGCTGGCCGTGCCGCAGCCCAGGTCGATGGCGCGGCACGGCCCGATGCGTCCGCTCTCGATGACCTCCACCAGCTCCCGGCGCGGGCCCAGGTCCCACGGCGCGCGGGCGTGGCGGTAGAGGAAGTCGTAATAGCGTTTCACGTCGCGCCTTCCACCTGGGCAGCGCGGGCGGCCCAAATGCCAGTGACGATGATGATCAAATGCACGACGATGAAACCGATGTAGGACGCGGCGTTGTACCCGCGGGCGATGAGGTAGATGTCGTCGATGATGCCGTGCCACAGCTCCAGCCAGATCAGCAGCCAAACCGCGCCGATGTAGCGACGAGGGTTGCGCGCCGCCCACAGGCAGAAGGTGGCGATGGCGAATACCTCGAAGGCGAATGGCGACCAACCGTCCACGAAAGCCTGAATGGTGTCCGGCGTGGACGGGAAGGGAAAGTCGATGGAAGAGTCGGCGAAGCTGGGGTTGAACAGAACGAAGTACAGGTTCATCAGCGCCAACAGAAGATAAAACACACCGACGGCGATGAACCACCATTTGAGCTTGCGCATGATTGTTTCTCCTTGGCGTAGATTGTGAGCGGAGTGCGCATCCCCCGATGCGCACTCCGCGTGACGAAACTTACTGCACCGGCGCAGTCAGATAGGCGTAGAGCGCGGCCAGGTCGCTGTCGGTCATCTGCGCGGCCACCTGCCAGGGCATACCCTCCGGGAAGGGCTGGCCGTCCGGTTTGACGCCCGAGCGCATCATTGCGACAAACTGCTCCTCGCTGATGCCGCTGACCAGCGGCCGCGGGTTGGGTACGGCCGGCCCCATGGCCGACGCCGGCGTGCCAGTCAGGTCTGGTCCGTGGCAGCCGCGGCATTCGCCGAAGGTAGCCACGTACTTGCCGTACTCGGCCGTCGCGCCCTCGGGCGGCGCGGCAACGGTGTCAGCGCCCTGCTCCGGCGCGCCGAACATGCCCGCGCCCATCATCATTGCGCCCACGAAGTTGAGCTTGTCGCCGGTGGCGGCCGACTGCTGCGCCGGCTCCAGCGTGCGCAGATAGGCCACGATGGCCTCGGTGTCGGCGTCGCTCAACTGGCCGTAGGGCAACAGCGACATGAAGACCAGTTGGCGGCCATCCTTGTCCACCCGCTGGCGCAGGGTGCGGAAAAGCTCGCCGTCGGTGTAGCCGGCCAGCTTGCCGCCCGGCGTCAGGTTCTCCGCCACCAGGTCGCCGATGAAGCCAAAACCCTCGGCCGCGGCGATGTTCCAGCCGCCGCTCAGCGGGTGCTGCATGGTCGGCGCGCCGTCAGCACCCGCGGCGCTGTGACAGCCGATGCAGGACATGTTGACCAGGTATTCGCCGCGCGCCACCTGCTCCGGCGTGCCGGCCACCGTCAGGTCGGGCGCGGCCGGCGCGCCGGGGAAGTAGACGCTGGCCAGCCCCTTGCCGCCGGTGAAGGCGGCGCCGAGAAAGAGCAGCGTCAGCAGGGCAAAGCCGACCCCGCCGACGATCTTGACCCACAGCTTGCTGGAGCGGATGCTGCGGTAACACAGCCACCCGCAGAGCACGATCAGGCCGATGAAGAGAAGCAGAACGAGCAGATTGACGATCATTGGGAGTTCCTCCTGAGGTTCGGTAATTAAACAGGCAAGGTAGTGAGCAGGTAGAAGTTCGACTTTTCGGAAAAAGTCGAACTTCTGCTGGTTACGGTTCCACGACCAGGGTACCCACCATGCCGGCGGCTTCGTGGCCGGGCGAGCCACAGTAGAAGCGGTAACGACCCGGCTCGGTGGGGATAAAGGCGGCGTCGAAGGTCGTTCTGACCGGCAGCGGTGCGTGGATGTCGAAGGCGTCGATGTCGAAGGCGTGGGCGTAGCCGTCCCGGTTGATCACCTGCAATGCCACCGGCTGCTTGCAACGACGTCTCTACCAGGTGCAGCGGGTTCAGGCTTCCGGCGCCGGGGCCATGCCAAGCTGCTCCATCATCTCCCGATCGCTGCTGAAGAGCCAGCGTTCCGCGGCCAGGCCGTCCTGGAAGCGCACGATATCGACGACATTCAGCGCGATCGCCTTGCCGGTGGCGGGGAAACCCAGTGCGTCGCCCAGGTGCGTGCCATGCAGGACGCTGCGGATGGCCGCCATGTCGCCGTCGGCCAGGATGCCCACGGTGCTGAGTTGCGCGTCGGGAAAGGCGTCGAGCGTCATAGCAGCCATCTTGGCCCAGCTCTCCAGCCCGACGCCCGCGCCGTGATCGATGAGATCGGCGCTGGCGATGGTTGCCAGCAGGTCGAAATCGCGCGTGCTCAGCGCGCGGTTCAGAACGTCCAGGTAGTCCTGCGCCAGTAGTCTCGTCGCTTCGGTAGACATGAGATACACTCCTTTCAAGATCAGGGTTTGAAAAGCTTTACGTCATTGGGCCGGCGGTGCAAAGGTGTCGTACTTCGCCATCAGCGCCACGAGTTTGCCCATATCCTCAGGCGGCCAGGATGGTTCGTCCTGGATCAACTTTGTCATCTCGGCGAAGTAGTCCTCCAGGCCGGCCGGTGAGGCGATGCCGAAGTACCGGACAGGCGTGTCCGTTTGGTTGGCGAAGCCGTGGACAACGCCCGGCGGAACGTAGGCATAGCCGCCAGGTCCGATCGTCGTTGACTGGCCGTCAATGGTCACCGTCAGGCTGCCTTCCAGCACATAGAAGATCTCGGTCGAAACCTTGTGCCAGTGCAGCGGCGGGCCGGAGAAGCGGGGCGGCGCGGTGTACTCCAGCGTCAGAAACTGGCCAGCGCTCCGCGCGCCGGTAGTTTTGAATGTGATGGCAACGCCCACCGCGGTCACGGCCTCGCCGGCGCCAGCGGGCAAAATCTGACCAAGGAGTGTGGACCGATTGATACTCATAGGCATGGGTGGATATCCTTTCGCGATTGACAAAATGCCGCTGGGGTCGCCTGCAAGGATGCTAACTCTTCCGAGAGTTGGCATCCTTGGCAAGAGACGTGCTATGCCGGCTTCTGCTGCGGAGCCGCCTTCGCTCGCAGCCAGCCCCATCCCATCCAAATCAGCCAGATGGCAAAGGGAATGGTCAGCGCCAGGTTGAACAGGCCGAAGATGTCAACCGACGCGCCGGCCAGCAGGACGACGCCCGCAATAACGCTCAGGGCGCCGGTTACTTGCGCCAGGATGCCGACGATTGGGTGATGAGATGGATACCGATTACCGTTCACCGTTCACCACTCCCCGCTCCGCCATCCACGCCGCCAGGAACGCGTCCAGCTCCGCCAGGTCGGTGAAGCCTTTGCGCTCGGCGGTCTGCGGGTTCTCCAGGCTGATGCGCCAGGCTGTTGGCCGGCCGGGCTGCCCCGGCTGCGTCCACAGGCCCAGGATGAAGAACTGATAGCGGGACGATGAGGGTGTCGCTTCTTGTGCCATGATTGCTTGCGCCTGACAGCAGTTGTGTTATACTTGCTGCTGTCGCCAAGCCTGCAACTCTGGCGCCTCAACAGCCTTACGCCCGCATCATACACCCCGATCATTTGGAAATCGTTTGCTGGAGCCGAAAATGGCGACAGATTTGGAGATTTTTCTGCTGGGCGGACTGCAGGTTCGACAGAACGGCGCAGCGGTCGCCAGCTTTATGTCGAGCAAAGCGCCGGCGCTGCTGGCCTACCTGGCCGTCACCGGCCGGCCGCACCAGCGCGAGGCGCTGGCCGGCCTGCTGTGGGGCGAGATGCCCGACGCGGCCGCGGCCAACAACCTGCGCCAGGTGTTGAGCAACCTGCGCAAGCTGTTCGACCCCCATCTGCTGATCACCCGCGACACGGTGGCCTTCAACCGCGCCGCGCCCCACTTTCTGGACATCGACGCCTTCAGCGAGCTGCTGCGCCTCAGCAGCGGCCAGCCGGCCGGCCAGCGCGCCGGGCTGCTGCGCCAGGCGCTGAGCCACTACCAGGGGGATTTCCTGCACGGCTTCTACGTGCGCGACGCAGCCGACTTCGAGGACTGGGCGCTGGTGGAACGGGTGCGACTGCGCGATCTGGCGCTGGGCGCGCTGGACCAGTTGACCCAACTGCTGCTGGAGAGCGGCCAGTGCCAGGAGGCGGTCGGAAGCTCCGCCCGGCTGCTGGCCATGGACCCCTGGCGCGAGGAGGCGCACCGCTGGCGCATGTTGGCGCTGGCCCGCTGCGGCCAACACAGCGCCGCCCTGGCCCAGTACCAAAGCTGCCGCAAGGTGCTCAGCCAGGAGTTCGACGCCGCCCCCGCCGTCGAGACCACCGCCCTCTACCAGCGCATCCGCGCCGCCATGAACGGGCCGCGCCACAACCTGCCCGCCGCGCTCACCGGCTTCGTCGGCCGCCAGCAGGAGCTGGCCGAGCTGCACAGCCTGCTGGCCTCCCCCAACACCCGCTGGCTGACCCTGCTGGGCCCCGGCGGCGCGGGCAAGACCCGGTTGGCGGTGGAGGCGGCGCTGGCCTGCCAGTCCATGTTCCTCAACGGCGTCTGGTTCGTCCCGCTGACTGCCGCAGCGCCGGCCGGCCCGGAGGCGCTGGCCGCGGCGATCGCCCAGGCGGTGGGCTGTCCCCTCAACGGCCCCGACGCGCCCGAGCAGCAACTGCTGGCCTTTCTGCGCAGCCGCGAACTGCTGCTGGTGCTGGACAACCTGGAGGAGTGGCTGGACGCGGCCGGCTGGCTGAGCGGGCTGTTGGCGCAGGCGCCGGAGGTCAAGGTTCTGGCCACCTCGCGCCAGCGCGTCGACCTGCAGGCCGAGCGCGTCTACACGCTGGAGGGGCTGCCCACGCCCCCGCCGGCGACGGCCGATCCATCCGCCTTTGCCGCGGTGCAGCTCTACCTGCGCCGCGTGCGCCGCGTCGAGGCCGATTTCGTGCTGGAAGGGGAAGAGGCGGCCGCGGCGGCCCAGATCTGCCGGCTGGTGCAGGGGTTGCCGCTGGGCATCGAGCTGGCCGCGGCCTGGGCCACGCAGCTCAGCAGCGTCGAGATCGCGGCCCAGATCGAGCGCAGCCTGGATTTCCTGGCCACCAGCCGCCGCGACGTCCACCCCCGCCAGCGCAGCCTGCGCGCGGTCTTCGACTGGTCGTGGAGCCGCCTGCCCGCGCCGGAACAGGCCGCCTTCGCCCGTCTGGCCGTCTTCAGCGGGCCTTTCACCCGCGCCGCGGCCGAGCAGGTCGCCGGCGCCACCCCGGCCATCCTGGGAGCGCTGCTGGACAAGTCGCTGGCCTGGCGGCGCGGCCAGCTCTATCAGCTCCACCAGGTCGCCAGCCAGTTCGGCTGCGAAAAGCTGAGCCAGGCGGGGGAAGCGGAGGCCACGCAGGCCCGCCACGCCCGCCATTACGCGCAGTTCCTGGCCCACCTGCAAGAGCAGACCGGCGGCCGCTATCAGCCCGCCGCGCTGGCCGAGATCGAGCAGGAGCTGGACAACGTGCGCGCGGCCTGGCAGCGGCTGATCGACGCGGCCGACGTGGCCGGTCTCGCCGACGCCGCGGCCGGCTACTACCCCTACCTGGCGATCCGCAGCCACTTCCGCGAGGGCTACGCGGCCTTCGCCGCCGCCCGCCTGGCCTTGCAGCCGCTGGCCGCGGCCGGCCCGCTGGAGCGCCTGACCTATGCCCAGGCGACGGCGCGCGCCGGGCGCTTCCTCTCCTTTCTGGCCCGCTACGCCGAGGCCCGCCCGCTGCTGGAGGAAAGCCTGATCATCTTCACCGAGCTGGGCAACCGGGACGAGATGGCCTTTGCCCTGAGCCAACTGGGAGGCACCGAGCGCATGGAGGGCAACCTGGCGCGGGCCGAAGAGCATCTGCGCGCCTGTCTGGCCCTGCGGCAGGAGACCGGCAACCTGGCCGGCCAGGCTGTGGCGCTGCTGGAGCTGGGGGGCGCGGCCTTCCTGGCCGGCGATTTCACGGCGACACAGGCCCGCTGTCAGGAGGGGCTGGCCGCGGCCGAGGCGGCCGGCGACATGCAGACCGCGGCCCACCTGCTGACCGGCCTCAGCCTCAGCAGCCGCGAGCTGGGCCAGTTCGACCAGGCGCTGGCCTACGGCCGGCGCAGCCAGGCGATTTACGAGCAACTGGGCGACCGCTACGGCCAGTTGCAGGCCGCGCTGACCCTGGGCGAGCTCAGCCGCCAGATGGGCGACCTGGCGCAGGCGCGTCGCTTCAGCCAGGAGGCCACGCAGCTCAGCCAGGAGATCGGCGACCGCTCCGGCGAGGCCTCCAGCCACTACCGCCTGGGCCGGATCGCCGCCGGCCTGGGGGAGCGGGAGGAGGCGCTGCACCACCTGCGCCTGGCGCTGGAGATCGGGCAGGAGATCGGCGAGGCCCCGCTGGTTCTGGATACGCTGCTGGAGATCGGCTGTCTGCTGAGCGTTGGAGGTGAACGGGAGCGGGGCGCGGAGATCCTGCGCTGCCTGCTGGCCCAGCCGCAGTTGCCGGAACGTCAGCGGCAGCGCGCCAGCCAGGCGCTGCCCGCGGCGCGGGCCGGCCGGCCCGCGCCGTCGCTGGAGGAGGCCGCGGCGCTGGCGCTGCGCTGAGCAACGACGTGATGGAGTGCTAAAAGGCGCGGGCAGCGTATTGCCAGTAATCCACCGATCGCGCAACGTGTTGCAGGATGCGTCACCTCATGCTATCATCGGTGTGTCAAGCACAGCCAGATGATAGTTCGGCAGCTTCGCGCTGGCCCAGCCAGCACCCAGCATTCGTACACCAAACTATCGCTCGCGCTGTCTCGCAACTCTTGGCACATTCCGACAAGGACGTCAAAACCACCCAAATCTATACCCACGTCCTTCAAAAAGGCCCCCTCGCCGTCCGCTCCCCGCTCGATTGAGCAGAGGGCAGAGGTCGGGGGGGCAGTCGCTGCCGTCTTTGTTGCCCTTGAACGAGTGGTGACGCATGGAGATCAAGTCGGCAATGGACTTGCGAATCTATCAGAAGGCATATACCCTGGCGGTGGAAACCTTCTGCCTGAGCAAAACTTGGCCACCCGATCTGATTTCTGATTACCAATTGTAACTGTACAGGTACAGGATCTCGGTGAGCGTAGGGGAGCCACGCTGATTGAGTTACGATTTGTTGATCTGGAAATATGTGCTATAAGGACCGACATGAGAGGCAGCATCGACGAGATTGAGCAGTTGAGGCGCGAGAACGCAGAACTGCCCTGTATAGTTACAATCGTTAAACCCTTATGAAATTCTCACTCATACCCTGCGATCAAGACGGCCACCCTCTTAAAGCAGGCATCGATATGCCGGAGGCGCTGGTCGAGAACTGCCAAGCCACGGCAGACCTCTATCGTCGTGTAGGCTTCGCGCCGCCATGGATCGGCTATGTCGCAGTTGTCGGCAATCGCGCCGTTGGCGGCGGGGCATTTGTCGGGCCACCAAGAGATGGCTTCGTAGAAATCGCATACTTCACCCTTGAGAATGAGCAAGGTCAGGGGTTTGCATCACAGACGGCCGCAACACTTGTAAGAATCGCACGCAACCACGCCCCGGACATCGGGCTGAAGGCATTCACGCTCAAGGAGGACAATCCGTCAACAAAGATTCTTCGCGGCTTGGGTTTCTCGATTGCCGGTGTTGCTCAGGATGCAGACGCAGGCGAGGTGTGGGAGTGGCGGGCCTGACAACTCAATACCGGGGACGTGCTACGCGCGCCGCTGATTTCGGGCATTGAGCCGCTAAACTCCAACCGATAAGCGCGACAAACGAAGGGGATGGTCTTTGCTGCAAACGAGCATTCAAAGGCGAAGGCGCACGCACCACGTCCTGCGCTCCGTATCGCCTCGAATGCTAAAGCGCTGGTTTTCTGTTCTTCGGACCCGACCAATTCTTCTGTGAAGAATACTCACAGCTTGAGTTGGAATACTGCGAGCACATCTCGCATACGCAGATGTTGCAACGTGCCTGTGCGGCGCGTGAGCGAGCGTTGCTTGAGCGCACTCAATGGACTTGTTGCAGGGCTTTCCCCGTACAGCCAGGTGCATTGCGCTATCTCCGCGGAGGGCGGATCGACCCATGACTCCACCTGACTCCATCGTTGCGCTGGTTGAGCGGTTTGAGCACAACCGCGCCGCCTATCTCGCCGGCCACTACAATGAAACCCAGGTGCGCCGCGAGTTTCTCGACCCCATGTTCGAAGCGCTGGGGTGGGGAGCGTTGATCCCATGCCGCCAGTAGCTCCAGGATTAGCGCAGCAACTCGATGCCCAACTGGTGAGCAGTGATCATCATGAGTTTGATCAGATTGCCGCCGATGAAAAGGTGCGCTTCTTCTGGATCAGGTGAATGGCAGACACGATCAACCAAGCATAGGCATGGGAGTTCCCACTGCAGTACCAAACCCCAGCCGGCAGTGGGTGGCTTACTTACGGCGAGCTGGTCGGCGCAGAGCACAATTTCCTCCCTCCGCCTCGCCCGTTCCTCCGCGACTCGACGCCGCTCAACTACGCAGGAAAGAGCTGCTCGAAGTGGTAGTAGGTGACGGTGTGGAAAGCACAAAATGGAGGTGTCCTTCTCGCCGAAGATCGCCAGCACCGGACAGCGGACTTTGGTCAGGAAGTCCGACGGGTTGACGCCCATGACCGCGCGCATCTGCGCCTTTGCCATCTCCGATGCCTGCGGGGGCAGGCTGCTGAGCATGGCCAAGACTTCATCCAGATGCAGGAACTGCGCCCAGCGTTCGTCCTTGATGGAAATCAAGATAGGGACGGCCCGTCCAAGCTCAACGGCAGAGTCGGAGGGCCTGACGCCATACGTCAACGCGGTCAATTCGCTCCAAGCGCCGACGCTCAAACGCCGGGATTCGGACTGATTGACCTGGCGATACAGCGGCTCATTACCGCGGCGGTTGGTCTCTGGAACGCCACTTCCACCTGGTCAAAGACCTGCCCTTGGGCCTCAGCCCGTTGTTCGTGCGCCGTGACGATCAGATTGTCGGCCTGACTTACCTCATATAGCCGGCTGGCTGCAAATTCATCATAGGCCTTTTCGATTTACACGAAAGATGAGATCTTATGCGACTTGAACCTTTCAGGCTTGAACGCTATTTCGCGCGACATGAGTTTTCAGCGCCCTATCTGCTGTGCGCCTCGGACTGCGAGAGCATGGAACTGCGGGATCTGCTGGCCCTGGAACCTGACGCCGCGGAGCGCTTCTCCTCGCTTTGGCTGGGTTACACCGAGTCGCTGGGCGATCCGCAACTGCGCCAGGCCATCGCGACGCTGTACGAGCACATCGCGGCCGATCAGGTGCTGGTGCATGCCGGCGCGGAAGAGGCGATCTTCAATTTCATGAACGTGGCGCTCCGCCCCGGCGATCAGATCATCGTCCATGCGCCCTACTATCAGTCCCTGGGCGAGGTGGCGCGCGGCATCGGCGCCGAGGTGACGGAATGGCGCGGCGATCCCGGGCTTGGGTGGGAGCTGGACCTGGAGGATTTCAAGGCTCTCCTGACCGCGCGCACGAAGGCGGCGGTGGTTAACTTTCCCCACAACCCGACCGGGTTTCTGCCGGGGCCGGAGCTGGTGCGCGCGCTGTCGGAACTCTCCGAACGGCACGGTTTCATCATCTTTTCGGACGAAGTCTACCGGGGACTGGAGCTTGACCCGGCCGACCGCCTGCCCTCCATGAGCGACATCAACCCGCGCGCCGTGTCGCTTGGCGTGATGTCCAAGACCTATGGCCTGGCGGGGCTGCGGATTGGCTGGATCGCGACCCGCAACGCGCTGCTTTACCGTGAGCTTGCCGCGTTCAAGGACTATACGACCATCTGCAACAGCGCGCCCAGTGAGTTCCTGGCCGCCCTCGCCTTGCGCAACGCCGCGCCGATCGCCGAACGCAACCTTCAGATCATCCGCGCCAACCTCGATCATCTCGACGCCTTCTTCGCCCGCCACGCCGACCTGTTCGACTGGCGCCGCCCAAAAGCTGGGCCGATTGCGTTCCCCGCCCTGTTGAAAGGTAGGGTTCACGAATTCTGCGCCGACCTGGTGGAGCGTTCAGGCGTGCTGCTGCTGCCGGGAACGCTTTACGGCGCCGGAATGAACTGCTTCCGCGTCGGCTACGGCCGCAAGAACGTGCCCGCTGCCCTGCTGAAGTTCGAGGAAGCTTTGCGACTTCCGGGGTTGGGGGGAGTCGGAGCCAGAGGTTGAAACCTCTGGCTGAAAGCACAAAGCGGCCTCAGCCGCTGCATCCCAGGCCCTGAGGGGCCTTTGTGCTTTCAGCCGGTGGGTTTCCAACCACCGATCCGGGGCTGCCGCAGAAACAGGCCCGTTGGGGCAGGACGCGAACACAGGTCGTGCGTTGGGCGCGACCTGTGTTCGCATCTGGCGCCTCCGGCGGCCCTCCGGGTTTCCCACATTTCAACAGCCTCTGCGACGGCAACTGGCCCTCTTTTCGATTATCAAATGGCCCTGTTTTCATTTGACAAAAACAGTCAAGCTCTTTGTCGTTCACGACGTGATCAGGGGACTGTTTGCTTCAACCCTTCCCTGAACTGCTGCGGCGTTGCCCCGCTGAACTTCTTGAAGATCGTGGAAAAGTAGCTTTGCGAAGCATATTGCAGATGATACCCGATTTCAGAGATCGAATAATCGGAGTATTCGAGCAGAGCTTGCGCTTCTTTGATGCGTTCGCGGTGGATATAGTCGGCAACCGAGGCGCCGGTTTCCTGCTTGAATCTCTTGGAGAGACTCTTGGGACTGACGCGAACAAGCGCTGCAAGCTGGGACAGTTGAATGTCGTCGTGCAAATGCATGTTGATGTATTCGCAACATTTGGCAATCCCCGGGGAGAGCCTGTCCCGGCCCTTCAAGGCTGCAACCCGCTCCGTGAACTCCACGCACATCTCCCAGGATAGTTTGGTGATCTCAGAAATATCGTGGAGGCGGTCGGCCTTTTGACAGTAAATATCGCTCAGGGAAAAGGCCAGTTCCTGGTTCAGCCCCCCGGCAATGGCGGCCCTCGTCACCAGCGTGATAAAACAGATGAAGGTGTATTTCTCCTGCTGGATCGGGTCGTCGGACATTTTGCCGACAGAGCCGGACACCGGCGACAGCAGCGCCTGCTTTAACTTGGGAAGATTGCCATCGGTAATGGCCTGCAACACGTAGTGCTCATAGCTGGCCAGCGTGTGCATCACCTGGTTTTCGCGGGCGCTGAACAGGGCGTGGGTGAGGGACCGGTCCACTTCCTCCGGGACAGGTGAGTGGGAGAGCAGGATATCTTCCGGGGAGATCAGAATGCCGTTGAACAGATAATTGAGCAGGGCGGTGGTTGTCAGGAATTGCCGGAACGAAAACAGCGCCGTGTCCCGCAACCGCTCACAGTAGGAGGAGCGTTTCTCCTCGGGCACACCCCGCACAAGGGAGAATCTCCGAAGCTCCGCATCGCTGTGTTGGACAGGGGCGGCGGGTCCCAGAAGCAGGTATTCCCCGCTCTGGACCCTGATCACCGCATAGAAGAAAGATGGATCGGTGATCTCCACAAAGGGGATGGAATGGTCGGGAGAGCCGGCAGTGAATTTCCCGATCAGCGCCCTGTGCGTCTCGGCAGGTTCGTCCACGCTGTCGGCGCGAGGAACCCAATACAACGGCTCACCGCCCGCCCGACACATGGTCAGGGGAATCTTGGCGACCTCGAAGAACATGTTGCAGAGCTGCTCGAGCTGTCTTTCTGTCACCGGACACCTACCCGAATGGAATTCCGTTCCCTTTTTTACAGAGACTTCCTGTTTTTGATAGACCTGGGATCATCCATCTGGGTATACTTATTCTACCGCAGGTCGCATGATCAGCGAAACCTTTCGAACCTCAGCGGATGAACAACGCCATGAAGATCAATCACCTGAAGACCAACCGCATCCAGAACCCTCTGGGCTTTGCCCTGGATGTTCCCTCCCTGTCCTGGATCGTGGAGCAGACCAGCGACCGCCAGCAGACCGCGGCGCAGGTCACGGTGGCAGCGGATGCGGAGTTCAAGAACATCCTTTTCGACAGCGGCAAAGTGATGGGAAACGGCATCGACAGCCTTGCCTATCGCCCTGATATTGCTCTCCAACCGCGTACTCGTTACTACTGGAAAGTCAAAGTTTGGGGCGAAACCGAGCAAGCGGAGAGCGAGCCCGCCTGGTTCGAAACTTCCAAGATGGACGAGCCCTGGCAGGCGCAGTGGATCACGCCCGACTTCGAAGATGATCAGACGCACCCGATCTTGCTCAAGGACTTTGACCTGCCGGCGCGCGCGATTTCAGCCCGCGCTTATGTGTGCGGCTTGGGGCTGTATCATTTTGAGCTGAACGGGCAGAAGGTGGGAAATGAGTTTCTTGCACCCGGCTGCAATGCCTACGACCAGTGGCTGCAATATCAGACCTATGACATTACCGAACAGTTGAAGCGGGGCGCAAACGAACTCTCCATCATGCTGGGCAATGGCTGGTACAAGGGCAGATTTGGTATGCAGGATGATCCTACCAACATCACCAGGTACGGCGACCAGTTTGCGCTGATCTGTGAGTTGCACGTCACTCTCGAAAATGGCGAGCAACAAGTTTTCCTCGCTGATACCTCATGGCGGGCGAAGGCTGCTCCGGTGTTGGCGAGTGACATCTATGATGGCGAAACTATCGATGCGCGTCTCGCCGGCAGCGGGCAGCTCTTCGGCGTCAAACCCATCGCACTGGATGTGAATCGACTCGAAGCGCGGCGTTCGCTCCCCGTAACCATCAACCAAGAAATAAAGCCCGTGTCACTGATCCAGACCCCAGCGGGTGAGACCGTGCTCGATATGGGTCAAAACATGGTCGGCTGGATCCGCTTCAAGACCAGCGCCCCGCCCGGGACGAAAATCCAACTGCAGTTTGGAGAGGTTTTGCAGGGCGGGAATTTCTACCGGGACAACCTGCGCACTGCCAGGGCAGAGTTTATCTACATCGCTGACGGCGACGAAAGAGTCGTACAACCCCATTTCACCTATTTCGGTTTTCGTTATGTCAAAGTATCGGGCTGGGTCGGCGACTTGAACATGGCTGATTTCACGGGTTGTGTCGTCTACTCACAGCTCGACACCATCGGCCACATCGAGACTTCCAATGAGAAGGTCAATCAGTTGTTCAGGAATGCGCTCTGGGGGCAGAAAGGGAATTTCCTGGACATTCCCACCGATTGCCCGCAGCGCGATGAGCGTCTCGGCTGGACAGGCGACACGCAGATGTTTTCCGGGACCGCCTGTTTCAACATGGACTCCAGCACGTTTTTCTCGAAGTTCGGCTACGACCTGGCGAAGGAACAAAGCAAGTTTGGCGGCATGGCGCCGTATGTCGTCCCGGTTGCGAACATGAAGGGGGGCGGCTCCAGCGCGTGGGGCGACGTGGCGACCATCCTGCCGTGGAACGTGTACCAGTTCTATGGCGACAAATCCATCCTCGAACAACAATTCGAGAGCATGTGCGCCTGGGTGGACTTCATCAGAGCGGCCGACGAATCAACAGGCGGCAAGCGGCTGTGGACCTCGGGATTTCATTTCGGGGATTGGCTGTCGCTGGATGGAAACGATCCATCCTCCCCGATGGGCGGCACGCCCGAGGATTTTATTTCTTCCGCCTACTACTTCTACTCCTCCCAACTCGTGGCACGCGCCGCGTCTGTGCTGGGCAACGCTGAACTGGCGCAAGCCTATGGTTCCCTTGCCAGCGAGATCAAAGCCGCCATTCAGAATGAATACTTCACGAACACGGGACGGCTCGCCATCAACACGCAAACCGGCTTTGTGCTGGCATTGTTCATGGATCTGGTTCCCGACCAGTTTCGTCAGCGCGTCATTGACGATCTGATCTTCAGATTACGTAAAGACAAACTGCACCTGCGGACAGGGTTTGTCGGCACGCCGACCATTTGCCGCGTGCTCTCGAATCACGGCGCCAACGACTTGGCCTATCGTCTGCTGCTGAACGAAGACTATCCATCCTGGCTATATGCCGTCAATCTGGGCGCGACGACCATTTGGGAGCGGTGGAACTCACTCAACCCGGACGGCACGGTCAGTTCCAGCGGCATGAACTCTTTCAATCATTACACCTACGGCTCAATCGTCGAGTGGATGTACCGTGATGTGTGTGGACTGAATCCATCCTCTGGCGACGACCATGCGACAGGATTCCGCCGCGCCCGCCTCGCTCCAAAACCCGACAAGGCGTTGCAGTGGGCGCAGGCACGTTACCTCTCTGCGGCGGGATTGTTCGAGAGCGGATGGCGCATTGGTGAAAAGGGCAACCTGTCCTTTGAATTCACCATCCCGTTCAATGTGGAGGCGCAGGTGGTACTGCCCGATGCCAATGTGGGCGAGGTCACCATCAACCAGCAGGTCTCTTCCGCTGGCATCCAACAAGGACGCGACCTGATCCTGCAGCTTGGAGCTGGCCAATACTTGATCGAATACCAACCTGGCCGGCCGTATGTCAAGACATTCAGCACGCGCACACCCATCGTGCAAATCGTACAAAATGAACAGGCCAAGGCAGTTCTGGCCAGCGTCTTCCCCATGATCAACATGCTGGATGACAACATGCTGGCTGCGATGGGTGAGGCTAACCTGCGCGAGATGGCGACCACACCCTATCTCACGCTGACCAGCGAACAGTTGGATGAAATCGACCATGCCCTCAGCGGCATCACCGGCTAGGCAGGTAGCGCCATGAAACATGCAGAGATCATTGACCGAATGACCCTGGAAGACAAGATCGCCCTGTGCTCCGGCGCAGACTTCTTCAGCACCAAGGCATTCGAGCAATACGACATTCCGAGCATCACAATGGCCGATGGACCGCATGGCGTGCGCAAGCAGGTGGCGGCCGCCGACCATCTGGGCATCAACAGGAGCGTACCTTCGACCAGCTTTCCAACCGCCAGTTTGACCGCCTGCTCGTGGGATCGTGATCTGTTGCGCGCGATGGGCGAAGCCATCGGCGAGGAAGCCTTGCAGGAAGGGATATCCGTCGTGTTGGGGCCAGGCGTCAACATCAAGCGCAATCCGTTGTGCGGGCGGAACTTCGAGTATTTCTCAGAGGATCCCTATCTCGCCGGGGAAATGGCAGCGAGTTGGATTCAGGGACTTCAAAGCACGGGCATCGGCGCGTCGCTCAAGCATTTTGCCGCCAACAGCCAAGAAACCGAGCGGATGTCATCGGACAGCATCGTGGATGAGCGGACGCTGAGAGAGATCTATCTGCCCGCCTTCGAGAAGGCCGTGAAAAGCGCAAAGCCGCTCACGGTGATGTGCGCCTACAACAGACTGAACGGCGTCTATTGCAGCGACAACAGCTATTTGCTCAGGAAGATTCTGCGGGATGAATGGGGTTTCGAAGGGGTCATCGTCACCGATTGGGGCGCGCTGAATGATCGGGTCAATGCCTTCGAAGCTGGGCTGGACCTGGAAATGCCGGGGAGCAAGGGATACTTCGACGAGGAGATCATCGAGGCGGTCCGAAGCGGGAAGTTGCCGGAGGAGCGCTTGAACGAGAGCGTGGATCGCCTGCTGGAGCTGATTCTTGCTGCAAGCAGAAGCCGCAAGGCTGAATATCGCTATGATGCTCAGGCGCATCATCAACTGGCCAAGAAGATCGCGGCGCAGTCAGCAGTCTTGCTGAAAAACGAAGACAATACCTTGCCCATCCCACGGGGCAAGAGGATTGCACTCATCGGAGCGCTGGCGCAAGAGCCGCGTTATCAAGGCGCAGGCAGTTCCCACATCAACCCGACGCAGTTGTCCAACGCGATGGATGGCTTCAAGTCCTTGAACATGGATTATGTCTATTTTGACGGGTATCCGCTCAAGGGTCAGGTCGATGAAGCGGTGTTGAACGAGGCCGTGGAGGGCGCGCGAAGATGCGATGTCGCTGTGGTGTTCGCCGGTCTCCCGGAGGCGTATGAGTCCGAAGGTTTTGACCGCACAACGCTGGCTATGCCGGATAGCCACAACATGTTGATTTCCAAAGTCGCAGAAGTGAACCCGAACACGGTGGTGGTATTGGTCGGCGGCGCGCCGGTGGAAATGCCGTGGCTGGCGCAAGTCAAGGCTGTGTTGAACATGTATCTCGCCGGTCAGGCGGGTGGACTTGCGGCGGCGGAGCTGTTGATGGGTGTGAGCAACCCCAGTGGAAAGTTGGCGGAGAGCTATCCGCTCTGCTATGAGGACGTTCCGTCGGCAGGATTTTATGAAACAGGCGGCAAGCAGGCGCAATACCGGGAGGGGATTTACGTTGGGTATCGCTACTACGACAAGGTGCAACGGCAGGTTCTCTTTCCGTTTGGGCACGGCCTGTCGTACACAACGTTTGAGTATTCCGATCTGGCAATCGAACCGCCTTCAACCCAGCAGCAGACTCAGGACAACGCCCCTGCGCTCGCCCAACAGGTAATGGAACTCGCCGTCTCTGTGACCATCCGCAACACAGGAGAGAGGGACGGCGCGGAAGTTGTGCAGGTATATCTCAGTGACCGTGACCCAGTTGTTTTTCGACCAGAGCAGGAACTCAAGGAGTTTGCCAAGGTCCATCTCAAGGCCGGCGAATCGAAACGGGTGAGTTTCACGTTGGATGCACGCGCCTTTGCCGTCTACGATGTTGAGGCTTGTGACTGGGTTGTTTCCCAGGGTGTGTACAAGATCGCGGTGGGCGCATCCAGTCGCGATATCCGCCTGGAGGCAGAGGTTCAGGTTCACGGAACGAAAGCCGCCGCGCCTCCAGTTCCAGAGTGGTATCGAAATCCGGCCGGCAGAGTTTCACAGGAGGATTTCGAAGCGCTTCTGGGGAAGACCATTGAGCCGGTCAGGCCACGGCGCAAAGGTGAATATACTCTGGCATGTTCTTTCCATGACATGAGGGATAGTTTCATCATCAGACAGGTCATCAAGAGCATCGAAAAGACGGTAGCCAAAGGTTTTGGCGGCGTGGACTACAGCAACCCCACCTTCAAGATGATCATGTCCAGTTCAACGAACACGCCGCTGAAAAACCTGAGCCAGCTCAGCCCGGACAGCATGCCGAGGCACGTCGCACAAGGGTTGACGCATCTGGCAAATGGCAAATTGCTGCGAAGCCTATTGGTATTCACTCGAATCTCAAAGGAGAAGAGCCTGTGAGCAAGCAAAAAAGACAATACCCGCTGGATTTCAAGACCATGCTTGGCGTTTCGACGATGGGTGTGTCGCAGACAGTGTCCTACTCGTTGATCACCGGATTTTTGATGCTGTACATCACCGACTATGCGGGTGTGTATACCGGCATTGCCGGGCAAGCCGCGAAGGTAGCCGCGCTGATGCTGTTGCTGGGGCGTCTGTGGGACAGCATCAACGATCCGATTCTGGGCTATGTGATGGATCGCAGCCCGCGCACGAAATGGGGCAAGTTCAAACCGTTCATGTTCGGGGGAACGCTTGCCTCGGGCATCCTGATCATCGCGCTCTTCAACATCCCGGCCGGGCTGTCGGATATTGCCAAGGTGGCGGCAATCTATATTCTCTACTTTGCCTTCGACACGGCATTTACCCTGATGCCCATGAACCCGCTGACGCAATCGCTTTCCAATGACGCGGTGATCAGGACGAAACTTTTGGTGCCGCCCCGCATCGTGAACATGACATTGTCCATCCTGATGTCGTTCTTCCTGGCGATCGCCATCGCCTTGGGGAGCGACGGCGTGACCCCCAATGTCGGTTTGGCGGTGATCCTGTTTGTTGCGCCCTTCACCGCCATCGCCCTGTTCGGCATCGCGTTGATCAAGGAAGGCAACAACAACGCCGATGAGGAACAGGTCAATCCAAAAGATGTGCTCATCATGCTGAAGGTGAACAAACCCCTGCTGATTTCATCGCTGGCAGGCCTCTTTGGCGGGTTTGTTTTTGCCTTCATGGTGGCGGCGATCACGTACTACATCAAGTATGCGTTTGGCGCCGAGAATCTGGCAACCCAATCCATCATCTGGGGAATGTGCATCCTGTGGGGCATCGTCACAGGAACGGTATTGGCTCAGTTCGTGCAGAAGCGCGTGACGCCCGGCATGGGATATCTGGTCTCTTATGCGATCACCATCGCGCCGCTTGTCCTTTTGTGGCTGATCAACCAGGCTGGACCGATCACCAACGCCGCCATTCTGTATCCGCTGTTGTTTGTCGCCCTGATCGGCGTCGGGATGAGCTATATTCCCGGCACGCTGATCAACATGGAGTGCATGGATTACAACAAGTACAAGCTGGGCAAAAGCATGGAAGGGATGATCAATGCGGTTGGACAGATGATCCTGAAGTTCCAGGCGGCGCTGTCGGCTGCATTGACCGGGGTGGTGCTGGTCTGGGTAGGATATGACGCCGAACTGTACAAAGACGCCGCCGCCATCCCAGATTCGCTGTTCAGCGGACTGGGGCTGGTCCTCTTTGGCATCCCTGCTGTGTTGGGGCTGCTCTCCATCGGCATCATGGCGTTTTATCCGCTGATCAAGCAAGCCAAACGGGATGAGGTGTATGCGGAGATTCAGCGCGCCAAAGAATCGACAGCCGCTGGTTAGTACTCGGCATTACCTTGCCCCCGACCTCGGCAAGTGGGAGCAACTGACGCGCGCGCCTCGACCAGGCGTGCGCGCCAGTTGGTGCAGATGGCCATTCTCAAGTGGCGGTTTTCCTTGTCAAATGGCCCTGTTTTCGTCTGACAGGAACGCTGCTTCTCGCAAGAAATTCCTGTCAAGCCAATCCAATGCTCTGGGGATGGATCCATTCCAATATTCCCATGTATGAGCCCCGGGGCCTTCCTCGAATGTAAGGTCCACCGAATGATGTCTGGCAAGATCTCGAAATTTGAGGTTCATGTCATGAACACTATCATCCACACCGCAGGCAAGAAATAGCCTGGGAATGGCAATCCCTTGGCCGGCCAATGCAGGGAGCAAGCCAAAAAGATCGTTGCTGCCGCCGACCAGCTTATCGAACCCCCCAAAGTATTCATCGACATTGAAGATTGGATGGATCGGATCCTTCATGACGGAGACGATGTCGAGAACGCCTGACAGGCTCACAGCCGCAGCGTACTGATCAGGCTTGTTAAGCGCCAATTTGACAGCGCCGTACCCGCCCATGGATATTCCTGCCAGGAAGTTGTCTTCCCTTTTATCCGACAGCGGAAAAACAGAACGGATATACCGGGGCAACTCCTCGCTCACAAAGGTCCAATAAGCAGGGCCGTGCTGTAAATCGGCAATGAAACTGTTGGCGACACTGGGCATCACAACGGCGAGTCGATGTTTTTCTGCGTAATACTCGATATTGAAAAGATGAAGCCACATGTCTGCATTGGAAAAAGCGCCATGGAACAAATACAACGTCTTGAATTTGGCGTCGATCTTATACAAGTCATCAAGTGGCGTCTTGATTTGATCTTCTAAGAGCGGGTAAGGCAGGATAACCTGCACAGTAGCGGGCGATAACAGAGCTTTGGACTGGAAAGAGCATTCAAAACGTGACATTACTTCCTTAACTCCTACGCCAAACTGTCCTTGAAGAAGTTGCTGTAACCAGAGATGGTACAGCCATCAACCTACACGGTAAATGGTGACGTCCACACTCCCCTCTGTGTTGGGGGTCGGAACAAGCTCACCAACGTAAACGCCATCATTGAGAAACCGATATCTGCCATCGCAGTTCGCTTGAAACCTTGGAATGGTCTTGATAACCGATTCCCCATTGGGATCAAATATGCCCTCATTCTCGATGACAATGAATTCCCCGTCATTGGTTTCCAGAACATATTTGGCGGAAACCTGGGCAAGGCCGTCGTTTCGCAGAATACTCCAATCAGCCCCTCCCGGGACGACGGAACCATGGATCTCAGCGCCACTGACTGTCCCGCCAGTGATGGGGATGACCTGCAAGGAACCCTCGGCTATCCGGCCCACCTTATAGGGTTGGGCAATCTTGACCGTTAATCTCATCATTTCTTCAACGCGTATCGATGGCATAGACGTTTCCAGATTTACAGATACTCAAACGGTTCTCCCGCTTCAACAAAACTTACCGGCAGAGAAGGAACTATCGGCTGAAGCCACTGCGGCAGATACTTCATCCCCGCTTCTTCGGTTCTGTTATGACCCAAGATAATCAGCGATTTGTTCATCCCAAGCTGGGAAGCATCGCGCACATATGCTGGCAGCGTCCATTCAAGGATCTCGCCGCAAACGATCGTGTCCAGGTTGTGATCCCGCATCAACTCCATCGGCATCTCATCCCGACCGAGCCCCAGGCTCCCACCGCCTACCAGGACAGCAACGCGCTCGACGCTGCCATCGATGCTGCCGACGATCTGAGACAGCTTAGCCTGTAGCTTTAGCTTCAGAAGCTCCGCCAGCTCTCTCACGCCTGTGCGAGGGATGACAAAACAGTGTTTATTGACAGGGTCGATGAACTGTTCCCATCCCAGTTCTTTCAGCAACCCAACATAGATCAAATCCGGTTGCGTGAAGTGCATGTGGTCGTGGAATCTCCAGATGTTGATCCGGTTTTCCTCAATCAATTTCATTTTTTCCACATACACCGGATCCTGCTGAAGCCAGTCGGTCTTGTCCCAGCCCGTGAAAAACGTCGGCTCATGGGTGATAATGAGGTTGGCATTTCGCCTGACGCTTTCCCGGATCACCTCAATTGTGGCCATAAAGGTGGTGGTAATTCCGGTGACTTCATTCTGCCAATCCCCGGTCATCAGCAGGTCACATGTATTCTCCAAGGGCGGTACATTGCACTCTGCGATGATCGAATCTACAACATCTTTGACAATCATATGAACTCCTGTATGAGAGCCTAGCCTTTTACCGCGCCAATTGCAATGCCCCGGACTAAGTATTTCTGCAAAAGCGGGAAAATTACCAGGATGGGAAGTATGCCTATGACAGCCAGAGCCATGCGGATGGATTCGCCCGGCAAACTAATGACGACATTGCCAACGGTGGAGGCCGCAGCGCCGGATCTCAAGAAAGCGATATTGTTTAGAATCCTGATCAGCAACTGCTGTACGCCATAGAGAGCCGGGTCATTGATATAGTACAAGCCATTGATCCAGTCGTTCCAATAGGCAAGGGCGGTGAACATGCCAACTGTTGTAATGACAGGAGTGGATAGGGGGATCATCACCTTGGTAAAGATCGTCAGTTCGCCAGCGCCATCGATCTGGGCTGCTTCGATCAAGTCTTTCGGCACAACTCTTTCAAAGTAACTCTTGACCAGGAGCACGTTGATTCCAAACATCAGATATGTGGGGAAAATCAAAGCCCAGACAGTGTTCTTAATTTCAAACACCTTGGTCCACATGATGTACGAAGGGACCACACCGCCATTGAAAAGCAATGAAAAGAAGACCAGAAAGGTAAAAAGATTCCTGAACTTGAAATCCTTTCGGGATAGCGGATATGCTAACATGGTGGTGATGACCAAACTTATGAGCGTGCCTACTATGGTTACAAAGAGAGAGACAGCATAAGCCCGAAGGATGATCTTCCCCTGCGCCGCCATATACGCATAAGAATCCAGGCTCAGAGATTCGGGAAAGAATGAATAACCATTGCTGATCAGGGATTCGGTCGACGATATCGATGAGACCACAACAAGAATGAAGGGAGAGATCGATAGCAGGGCAAAAATTGCCAACAAGATCGCTGAAGTTCTGGCGAAAATTTTCTCATCCCTGGACAGAATTGATTTCAAGTTTCACCACCTTAGAACAGAGCGTAATCAGGGTTGATCTTCCGCACCAGGAGGTTGGCGCCGAGAACCAGAATGAAACCGATCAGGGACTGATAAACACCCGCCGCCGAGGCCATACCGATGTTCCCAAGCTGCATCAGACCTCTGAACACGTAGGTATCGATGGTCTGCGTGGTGGAGTAAAGCGCGCCAGAGTTCATCGTCACCTGATAGAAAAGACCGAAATCCGAGTACATCATCCGGCCGATAGAAAATAACATCAAAATGATAATCGTGGGTTTCAACAATGGAAGGGTGATGTATCTGATCTGGCCCCACTTGCTTGCACCGTCGAGCCTTGCTGCCTCATACAATGTTTTGTCGATGCCAGCGATGGTGGCAAGGTAAATGATTGCGGCATATCCAGTGTTCTTCCAAAGATAGACAACCAGTAATATGAACGGCCAGTAACCGGGGGAGGTGTAAAAATTGATGTCCTCGATTTTCAGGTGGGGAAAGATGGACCTGGGAAACAGTCCGGTATCAGCATTCAGGAAAGCAAAGACCAGGTAAGAGACCACCACCATCGAAATCAGGTTGGGCAGCAGGAACATGCCCTGGAAATACTTGGCAAAGAAACGTGTGGCGATTTCATTCATCATGATGGCCAGTCCTATCGCAAAGACCGTGCCGATCACGAGAAAGGCCAGGTTGTACAGAAGGGTATTCCTGGTCATCAGCCACGCATCGGGAGTTGAAAAAAGGAACTTGAAGTTGCTGAGCCCGATCCATGGGCTCGCCAGGATTCCCTTCGAAACGTCGATCTTCTTGAAGGCAATGATGACGCCCAGCATGGGAATGTAGTTATTGATGACCAAATAGGCCATTCCGGGCAGCGTCATTAGCAACAGCGGCAGTGACTTCTTTGCCGAAATCAAGAAGGGGGTTTTACGAGGCACATCCACCTCCGAAAAGAAAAGTGGAGTGAAGCCGGGCATGGGCCAGCTTCACTCCTTTGCTGCTCATTTAGTGACCGCTAATGGCGTTTACTGTTGTTCACTGAGCCACTGATCTAACTGTTGCTGCTTGGCTTCAACAATCTTATCGATGCCAGCGGCCTTCAGTTTTCCGATGAAATCTGTCAGTTCGGCAGGGTCCATGCTTCCAGTAATCAGTCCGGGGAGATACTGGTTGATCACATTTGTAACCGCGGCATATTCATTGGCTACGCCGCTGCTGTCAAATGTGAAGCCCATTGCCGGGGACATCGGGGAATTCAGGTTCTCTTCCAGCATCAAACTAAGGTCAGCCATATCCGTGCCTTCCATCTGATACTGAATGAACTGATTACCAACAACGCCGCTGCTCAATTGAGCTGTATAGGGAACGGTGCCGGCATCCTGGCCTTCAGGATAATTGACATGGTCGTCATCCACTTTCACATAGTCCCGTCCTTCGAGACCATAAATGACCAGGTTAATGACCTCTTTGTCCGTAAAGAGGAGATTGATGAATTTTAACGCTGCATCTGGATTCTCACTCAGAGTGGAAACGCCCCAGGTAAGCGCATTTACGCTGGATGTGCTCAGGTATGGACTCCCCAAACGGACCATGCAAATTGGCTGGCCGGTTTGGGCAGAGATCAGGGTATCAGATTCATTTCCACCGTAGGCGGCAATAAATGAAAAACCCTTGCCAGATCCAAGGAGCTCCAGCGAGCTACTGGTCGTTGTCGCCGCGTCCTTTAGTACATATCCTTTTTGGTACCAGTCGCGAGCCAGAGTTATCAGATCTTTGAAGGTCTGCGTTTCATAAAAGTTTTCAACGGATGTGTTGTCGCCCTGGAGGACAGCCACTGGCAAGAGGTAGCTATCCCCTAGAAAGTCCACGTCACTCAAGGTTGTGACAAGACCGATGGATCCGGTCTGCACGGGCACCAAGGGGACCATGTCGGGATAACTTTCCTTTACCTTGGCAAACACATCCGTCAAATCGTTGATCGATGTGATTGAGGCTGGATCAACGCCGATTGCTTCCAGGATATCACACCGAAAGGCCAGGTTGGGAGCCAGCGCGACACCCTTGTAGGCCGGAATGCCATAGAGCTTCCCGTCAATCGTCGTTGCCTTCAAGAAATCATCGCCAACAACCGCTTTGGCTTCCGGTGCATACTGGTCGATCATCGAGGCGATATCAACAAACTCGTTCTGGGAAACGCGTTGGGGAAGATCACCCAAACTGGTATAGACATCCAATCCTTCGCCGCTTTGGGCAGCAAGGGAAACCTGCTGAAAATAGTCCGGGATGCCATAGGGATGCAGTTTAACTGTCGCATTGATCTTGGGAACCGTGATAGCGTTGATCGCTTCCTCAACCGTAGCCAGGGCGTCCGCCTCAGGTATCTTGTTGAAGGTAAGGAATGCAAAATCTATCACAGCCGGGGGTTCGGCTTGAGGAGCCTCGGTGGCATTGCCGGCCCCCTGTTCCACTTCAGTCGCTGGAGACGTTTGGGTTGGAACTGCGCCGCCGCACGCCGCGAGGACCATGGAGGCAAGCAACCCAAGACTGACGAGCAGATATGACACGGATTTCGTGTTCATCTTTCATTCTCCTTTGGAGTGTGAAAAGAGGTTTTGACGATCACCTTATGAAATGCTGTCTGAATTTGGAAAAGAACGCCATTTGACGTTACAAGGCCAACCAACTGTAAGTAATATCATGAAAGCACTTCCATTGCCACTATACACTGATTCCAACCAAAAGTCAACAATTATTCTCTATACAGTCGAGCGCTCAATCAGGCTTAAGGGGATTTTTACATGCCTTGGCAAATTCGAAGATGATTCAATTTGCGCGCATAAAATTTCAGCCGCCAGCTTCCCCGATTCGTCCAGATGCTGACTAATGGTCGTCAAGTCTGCGTATTCAGCCATATCAAGATCATCAAATCCGATGACCGAAAGTTGCTCAGGGACGTTTACCCTCAATTCGCGAGCAGTTTTAAGCACTCCCAGCGCTTGAAAATCGGTCGCCGCAAAGATTGCTGTCGGTGGCTCAGGGAGATTGAGCAATTCCCGGGCAACCTGACGGGTCTGGTCCTGGGAATAAGGAGCCAGCCGAACGAGCGTATTGGGGAGTTCAATCCCGGATTCCTTCAGCGCCTGTCGAAATCCACTTAACCGCAAGTTCACGGGGTGAATGGAATATTCGGGCAGATCTGTATCACCCAAAAAGGCAATTCTACGATGCCCTTTCTTGAGCAAATGGTTGGCGGCCATTTGACCGCCTTGTACATCATCGATCTCCACGCAGCTCAGATCGGGATGCGGATGTTCGATCAGCACAGTCGGCAGGCGATGATCGATAAAGCGGCGAGCGTCACTGTCGCCAATTGGCAGGGACAAAATGATCAGACCATCGAGATTGCCAGTCAAGGGTAGTGTCGAAAGATATCCGCTCAGTTGCTTGACCGACTCAACTGTGTAAACAACCAACTCGATATTCTTGGGCGACAGAGAACCGGCTATTCCCCGCAGGCGCTGGATGAATGATGGCGCGGTGAAGAACGGGGTAATCACACCGATGCGCCCATTTTTACTCATCGCTCTTGCGCGCGCTTCCGCCTTCGGTACAAATCCCAACTCATCGATCGAGGCCAATATTCGCCTTTGTGTTTCGGAACTGACCTGATTGGGACTGTTTAACATGCGCGATACGGTGGTAATGCTTACCCCGGCATGTTTGGCAACATCATATATGGTGGGATGTCGTGTTATCTTTTCCATGCCAATATCCTCGCTGCAATGAAAGCACTTTCAGTTTAACATCTGACTGAATAACTGTCAACTCTACCGCTGAATATTCCTGGTTCTAGCGGATTCTGCAGGTGAGTGAGAATTGAGGCATAATTGACCGAAAACTATCGGGTGACTGGACGGTAACTGAGGTTATCTTATGCGACTTGAACCCTTCAGGCTTGAACGCTATTTCGCGCAACACGAGTTTTCCGCGCCCTATCTGCTGTGCGCCTCGGACTGCGAGAGCATGGAACTGCGAGATCTGCTGGCCCTGGAGCCTGACGCCGCGGAGCGCTTCTCCTCGCTTTGGCTGGGCTACACCGAGTCGCTGGGCGACCCGCAACTGCGCCAGGCCATCGCGACGCTGTACGAGCACATCGCGGCCGATCAGGTGCTGGTGCATGCCGGCGCGGAAGAGGCGATCTTCAATTTCATGAACGTGGCGCTCCGCCCCGGCGATCAGA
>Ga0209605_1001348_pt1 | contig 27881 bp, 23 predicted proteins | sample AD_UKC035_MetaG_FD_184408 | JGI IMG/M metagenome (GOLD analysis project Ga0209605, IMG submission 184408) | Active sludge microbial communities of municipal wastewater-treating anaerobic digesters from USA - AD_UKC035_MetaG (SPAdes) (version 2) | ecosystem: Engineered > Bioreactor > Anaerobic >...
GTCAATATCCCCATGGATACGGGCGATTTCCGCCTGCTGGATCGCAAGGTGGTCAACGTGATGAACCAGATGCGCGAGCGCCACCGCTTCTTACGCGGCATGTCGGTATGGGTGGGCTTCAAGCAAACGGGCGTGGAGTACCGCCGGGCGGCGCGCTTCTCAGGAGAGACCAAGTACCCGCTCAAGAAAATGCTCAAGTTCGCCACAGATGCCATCACCAGCTTCTCCCATTTCCCGCTTCAGCTTGCTATGTATTTGGGCTTTATTTCGGCTGGGCTGAGCATCCTGGCTATCCCGTTGGTGGCACTCGTGCGCGTCAGCGGCGGGCATGAATTGACGGGCCAGGCAACCACCCTGATCGCAGTTTTGTTCTTGGGTGGGGTGCAGTTGATCTGCACCGGCATCTTGGGCGAATACGTGGGCCGTATATATGATCAGGCCAAGGGGAGACCCTTGTATATTGTGCGAGAAGCACCTGAGAAAAACGAGAACCAACCCGGTTAATCAATTGGATGCAACCGCGATCAGTGATCTGTAATCGAAAAGAGGAGACAGTATGAAGATTGATTTGAGTGTATTACCCGAACGCCGCAAGCGCGCCATCCAGCGCGTACGCGAACGCAATATCATCATTCCCACTTTTGCGCAGATGCTTGAGCCAGGGCTTGTCCCCCAAAAGATCAAGACCGAACTGAGTGGCATCGGCTTGTGGGACGTGAACCCGCGCAACCTGTTCCGCATCACCTGGAAGAATGAGCCCGTGGCAAGCGGGGGCGGCTTCGGCGGCGTGAACTATATGGAGCTTCCATCCAGCCTCACCGGCACCCCGGCGCGCATCATTGTGCTGGTGGGCAAGTGGTTCCCCACCGGGGCGCACAAAGTAGGGGCGGCTTTCGGCTGCCTGGTGCCGCGCCTGGTGACGGGGCAGTTTGACCCCACCACCCAAAAGGCCGTTTGGCCCTCCACCGGCAACTACTGCCGCGGCGGAGCCTATGACTCGTCCCTCCTGGCCTGCGAATCCATCGCCATCTTGCCAGAAGGCATGAGCAAAGAGCGTTTCGAGTGGCTGGCGAAGGTTGCCGGCGAGACCATCAAGACACCCGGCAGCGAGTCGAACGTAAAGGAGATCTTTGACAAGTGTTGGGAACTGCGTAAGTCTGGCCAGGAATTGATGATCTTTAACCAGTTTGACGAGCTGGGCAATTACCTGTGGCATTATACGGTCACTGGCCGCGCCATGGAAGAAATACTCAAGCGTGAGATGGGGCCGCAGGATACTTACCGCGGCATGGCTTCAGCCACTGGTTCGGCAGGCACCATTGCCAGCGGCGATTACCTGAAGCAGCTTTTCCCGGCCAGCAAGATCGTGGCCAGCGAGGCCCTGCAGTGCCCTACCTTGCTGCAGAATGGTTTTGGCGCTCACCGCATTGAGGGCATTGGCGATAAGCACGTGCCGTGGATCCACAATGCCAAGAATACCGATATGGTGGTGGCGATCGATGATAATGCCGTGGTCAACCTGTCTCGCCTGTTCAACGAGCCTGCCGGGAAGGCTTACCTGGCCAAGCAGGGCGTACCTGAAGCGCTGATTCAACGCCTGGATCTGATGGGCTTCTCAGGTATATCAAACGTGCTTTCAGCCATCAAGATGGCCAAGTACTACGAGCTGGGCGAAAACGATATTGTGCTGACCGTGCTGACCGACTCGATGGAGTTGTACGAGAGCCGCCTGCACGAGATGCACGCTGAGTTTGGCCCATACACCGAAACCAATGCCGCGGCCGATTTTGCCCGCTACCTGCACGGCCAATCGACCGACAGCCTGCTTGAGCTGAATTACCAGGATCGCAAGCGTGTTCATAACCTGAAGTATTACACCTGGGTTGAACAGCAGGGCAAGACGTACGAGGAAATCCTGGCGCAATGGCATGAGCCCAACTACTGGACCGACGTTCAGACGCAGGTCTCGGAGATCGATGCATTGATTGAAGAGTTCAATGCAGAAGTTGGCTTGATAAAGTAGGCTTGCTGTAACCCTGTGACCGGGCAAAACCCGGTCACAGGGTTACTCTGTTTTCCCGAAAAGACTTCCTTATGGTAGCTCCGACTGCTTTGATCTTGGTGGCGGTGATGAATGAGGGGCGCGATCTGGAGATTGCCCGCCTCTTGGGCTGGTACCGCATTCCCTTGCGCACCGCCCCCAAGGTGGTGGCGGTGGATTACCTGGCTTTCTACCAGACCAGTGCTTTTGGCGCTGAGGATAAATGGCGCATCCAGTACCTGGCCCCCGTGCGCGGCCACGAGCTGACCACGCGCCGAGAGCTGCTGCGCGATGAGCCGGATCATCCCCGGGCCGGAGAAGAGTATTTCAAGATCCAGCTCGGCCCGCTGGAGCGCCTGGCACAACCCGTGCTGGCAGAATCCTGGCGCCGGATCACCTTTTTCTACACCACCGGCGAATACCTGATGAAAGCACGCACCGTGAATGAGCTGGTGGTGGACTCGGATGAAAGGCAGATGCTTTGGCAGGCTCTGCGCGAGCGAGCGGCTCACGAGCAGGGCTACCAGGCTGGAGGCTTGCCGGATGTCGATCTGCCGGCGGAGGTGTTGTTGGCGCTGCTGGGGATCAAGGATGTGGCAGGGTGATTCTTGGTTTGCCCGTGGTACAATTTTCTTTAGGGTAATCTCTGAGTTTGTGTGAAGTGTGGAAAACCATTTGTCTCTTAATTCCCGAGGAGGATACGTAATGTCTGACCTGAGTGAAAAACCCCTGAATTGGAAGCCTGATCCCACGATCGGTTATACCGTGGTGCGAAGAGCGGATGGGGGCATGAACTTCACTTTCACCGATGCTTCAATGCGCACCCTGGAACATTGGCGCGACTTCTCTGAAGAACATTTGCTGGATTCAGACCGCCTGACCTGCAACCTGTACGATCTGCGGCAGATCAAAGAACTGCCGTATGAAGCGATCCAGATTGCTTTGCAGCTCAGCGCTGATCCCTCCACACGCAATATCCGCATGGCAGTGGTGATTGCCAATGAAGACGTGCGCAAGGGTATCCAGCAGATCGTGGATTTGACCGCCCCCCTGGGGTTGGAAATGGGCATCTTTACCGACATTGCTGAGGCAGAGGCCTGGTTGAACAGGCCCCTGACCATGAAGACCTAAAACGGTTGCTTGTATCTGTGCAATGAACGCGCCGCTTGTGGTTAAGGGTCATCAGTTAGAGTGGGGGAAACGTACCTATGTAATGGGTATTTTGAACATCACTCCCGACAGTTTCTCGGGGGATGGTTTGTTGGGCGGCGGTGATGTCAGCCTCCAGGTTGTGTTAGAAAAAGCGCGTCAAATGATTGCCGATGGGGCAGATATCTTGGATGTGGGCGGAGAGAGCACCCGCCCCGGTGCGCAGCCGGTCAGCCTGCAAGAAGAGCTGGAGCGGGTGGTACCGGTCATCCAGGCCCTGGCGAAAGAGACGGACGTGCTCATTTCGGTGGATACCTACCGGGCCGCGGTTGCCGAGGCGGCCTTGCAGGCTGGGGCGCACCTGGTGAACGACGTTTGGGGCCTGCACGCCGACCCTGAGTTGGCTGGCGTGGCGGCACGTTACGCCGCCCCAGTGGTCTTGATGCACAATCGCAGCGCTTGGGCCAATGCCGAGATCAAAGAGCGGCTGGGCGGGCGTTACGTGGGTACCCCTTATGACAACCTGTTGGAAGATGTGAAACGCGAGCAGCTGGAAAGCGTGGCATTGGCGCTCAAGGCCGGCATTCCTCCCGAGCACATCATCCTGGACCCTGGGATTGGCTTTGGGAAGACGGTGGAACAAAACCTGGAGCTGCTCAACCGCATGGGCGAACTGCGGGCGCTGGGCTACCCGCTCTTATTGGGGCCGTCACGCAAATCGTTCATCGGTTACACCCTCAACCTGCCGCCAGATCAACGCCTGGAGGGCACGGCTGCGGCGGTGGCGGTGGGGATCGTGCGCGGGGCAGATATCGTGCGGGTCCACGATGTGGCTTTTATGAGCCGCGTGGCGCGCATGACGGACGCGATTGTTCGGGTAAAATGAAAACCAGGTATCTTACACATCGAGCGGGCGATGCCCGCTCGAATGCTATATTCACCCAGGAGCTGTGATGCCCGAAGATTTCTTCCAGGCAAAAGATCGCCTCCAAACGACACACGGCAGTTACAGCTATTACCGTCTCAACCGGCTTGAGCAGCTTGGGCTGACGCGGCTTGACCGGCTGCCATTTACGATCCGTGTGCTTTTGGAAGGCCTGCTGCGCCAGTGTGATGGACAGGTGATAACCCCGGAAGACGTGCGCGCCCTGGCAGGCTGGAAACCGCGGGGGCCGCGCCCGCCCTTGCCTTACCGGCCGGCACGGGTTCTGCTGCAAGATTTAACCGGTGTGCCGGCAGTGGTTGACTTGGCTGCCATGCGCTCGGTTGTGGCTCGCCTGGGCGGCGATCCCGCCCAGGTCAACCCGCTGCTGCCGGTCGACCTGGTTGTCGATCACTCTGTGCAGGTTGATTTCTTTGCCAGCCCCGATGCCTTGCGACGCAATGCCGAGATGGAGCTGCTGCGCAACCGCGAACGGTACGAGCTTTTGCGCTGGGGGCAAAAGGCATTTCAAAATTTCCGCATCATTCCCCCCGGCATGGGTATTCTTCACCAGGTGAACATGGAATACCTGGCACAGGTGGTGATGGCTAAGGATTCTGATGGCGAACGCCTGGCTGTGCCAGATACCCTGGTGGGTGCCGATTCGCACACCACGCAGATCAATGGCTTGGGGGTGGTGGGTTGGGGCATAGGCGGGCTGGATGCCGAAGCGGTGATGCTCGGGCAGCCGGTCTACCTGGTGACCCCAGATGTGATCGGTTTTAAGTTGTATGGTAAGCTGGCCGAGGGCCTGACCGCAAGCGACCTGGCGATGACCATTACCCAGGTCTTGCGCAGCAAAGGGGTGGTGGATAAATTCGTTGAGTTCTGCGGCCCCGGGTTGGACGGGCTGACCCTGCCCGAACGCGCTGCAATTGCCAACATGGCCCCTGAGTATGGCGCAACCATGGGCTTTTTCCCGGTGGATGATGAAACCCTGCGTTACCTGCGCCTGACAGGCCGTTCGGAAGAAGTGGTTGAGCGCGTTGAAATATACTGCAAGGCGCAAGGCTTATTCCGCGGCCAGCAAACCCTCTATCCTGATTTCACAGAGGTCATCGAGCTGGACCTTTCGACAGTGACCCCCAGCCTGGCAGGGCCAAGGCGCCCGCAGGACCGGGTTGCGCTCAATGAAGTGCAGCGCTCCTTCCGCAGCGCGCTGGCGGCCCCGGCCAAAGATGGCGGCTATGATTTGAAAGGCGGTGCGTTAGAACGCAAGATCAGGGTCGGGTCGAACGGTAACAGCACTGAGGTTTCGCATGGGGCGGTGGTGATCGCTGCCATTGCCTCTTGCACCCACACAGCCAACCCTTCACTGATGATCTTGGCCGGTTTACTGGCCAAGAAGGCGGTTGAACGCGGCTTGAGCGTGCGTCCGCATATCAAAACCAGCATGTCGCCAGGCTCGCGCGTGGTGGGGGCGTATTTGCAAAAAGCGGGTCTGCTTGAACCCTTGGCCAAACTAGGCTTCAATATCGTTGGCTATGGCTGCATGACTTGTATTGGCAATTCTGGCCCGCTGACGGGGGATGTGGTGCGGGCTATTACCGGCGGCGAATTGGTGGCAGTGGCGGTGCTTTCGGGCAACCGAAATTTTGAAGGACGCATCCACCCTTACATCAAGGCCAGCTACCTGGCTTCGCCGCCCCTGGTTGTGGCTTATGCCCTGGCTGGAACGGTGGATATTGATTTGACCAACAGCCCATTGGGTACCAATCCAGAGGGCAGTCCCATCTTCCTGAGTGATATCTGGCCCACCAGCCAGGAAGTGCAAGAAACCCTGGCCGGTGCGCTGGATGTTGAGATGTTTCAGCAGAACTACGAGAAGATTTTCACTGGCAATGAAAACTGGAATGCGATCCAGGCTGGGGACGAAACCCTGTACCCGTGGTCGGCGGCGTCAACGTACATTCAAGAGCCACCCTTCTTTACCGATTTCAGCCCCAGTCTGCCGGCCCTTCAGCCGTTGTCTGGCGGGCGCGTGCTGGCCTTCTTGGGCGATTCTGTGACCACCGACCACATTTCACCGGCCGGTTTGATCCCAATCGATGGCCCTGCCGGCAGGTATTTGGTTGCCAATGGCGTGCCGCCGCGAGACTTTAACACCTTCGGGGCGCGGCGCGGCAATGATCGGGTGATGGTGCGTGGGACCTTCGCCGGCATCCGGCTGAAGAACCGCTTGCTGCCCGGGGTGGGTGGCGGCATGACCCGCCACTTCCCTAATGGCGAGCAGATGAGCATTTACGATGCCGCTCTCAAATACCAACAAGAAGGGGTGCCGCTTTTGGTGCTGGCAGGCAAGGAATACGGCACTGGTTCCAGCCGGGATTGGGCTGCCAAGGGTACCCGGTTGTTGGGTGTGCGGGCAGTGATCGCCGAATCGTTTGAGCGCATCCACCGCACGAACCTGGTGGGGATGGGGGTTTTGCCTTTGCAGTTCATGCCGGGCGAGAGCGCCGACAGCCTGGGACTGGTTGGCAATGAAGCCTACACCCTTGAAGACCTCGATGACAATCTTGGGGTTGGCAGCCAACTGACCGTGCAGGCTGTGAGGGAAGATGGCAGCCGGGTCATTTTCCAGGTGCGGGTTGGCCTGCATACACCTGCCGAAGCAGCCTATTATCGCAGTGGTGGGGTATTGAATGCGGTGCTGAAGAAAATGCTGATTGATTAAATACACCTGCCCCCCCGGAGGAGAGAGGGCAGGTGTAGAGGAGAGGTCAGGCTGTCGCGTTAGCGACGGGTCTGTGAATTACGGTTGTTGTAGCCGCTCATTGAAACAGGGTGGTAGGTGGGTTCTTGGCGCAGGTATGAGGCGCCCTGCTCAGGATTGGCTTTGGGGGCCGGACGGAAAGAAGACGAGGTGTTGATCTGAGGCCGGGTGTTGACATAAGGGCGAGCGGTTTGCTGGCGGCGAGTGCTGAACTCGGCCTGGCTGAACAGGCGGTCACCAGCTACCGAGAAGGTGCCAATGATCAGGATGCGGATCAACCACACCATCAGGGCCACGAACACCGGGACCACATTGATCAGTACATCGCGGTCGATCACGGCATTGCCCAGGGATTGGTGGTTGACGATGGCAACCGACACACCCCACCAGGTGAGCAGGGCGTTCATGGTGGCGGCCAGCAGCCAGGCCCCAAAAAGATACCAAACTTCTTTGGGCTCATCTGCGCCTTGCTCGGGGGTGAAGAGACGGGCGATGCCGGCAAAGTCGATGCCGCAGAAGGCCACCGCCAGGATGGCAGACCAGCGCACACCGACGAATTTCAGGTCTCCCAGCAGGTCGCCAAGGGCGAAATCGGTGGTGCTGTAGTTGAATACCTCAAAAGCAAGCAGCGCACCGATGATGAGCAGACCGAACAAAAGACCCCGGCTGGGGTGCAGCCGGCGAGCCAGGCGGTTGAAGCTGATTGATTGCATACCAGAGCGATTCATTAGGGTGCCTCCTGAAAAATAAGAAAGGGCGTTTTATGGTTTCTAGAACATGTGTTCTAATAACCATATTATAGAACAATTATTCTATTTGTCAAGAGTTTTTAATCTTTGAAGATCGCAGGCAGTTGGCGCAGATCACCGATCGAGCGGTACTGCTCGCCCTGCTTCACTTCCTGGCTGCGGGGGGTGTACCAGATGGCATACAGCCCGCTGCGGTTAGCGCCCTGGATATCGGAATCAAAATCGTCGCCGACCATGATCACCTGGGTGCGGTCCAGGTTGAGATCGGTAAGAATGTGATCGAAGAATTCGGGGCTGGGTTTGCGGTGGCCCACGCTGCGGTAGCAGTAGATCGTATCGATATATTCATCCAGCTTCACCCGGCGCAGGGCGGCGCGGATATCCTCTTCGTTTGAGTCAGCCGCATTGGTGGCGATGCAGAGCATCCAATTGGCTTGCAGGGCAGCCAGGGCTTCGGCCGCGCCGGGCATGGCGGCTACCTGGGGCCAATCTTTCATTGGGCCAGGGAAGAGCGGGAAGACGCGCATGAGCGTGTCGCCCCAATCGAAGAGCAGGGCGCGCTTGGGCTGCCCCGCTGCAAGGCCAGGGCCGGCGGTTTGTTTGCCCCCTGGGCCGGCAAGCTCAGAAGATAAGTTGTTTTTTTCGTAGCCGGGGTCGGGCGGCAGGTTGGGTTGGGCCGCTGCCTGCACAGAAAGGCGGTCGCAGCGTTCGTTTTCGGCATGCCCGGCATGGCCGCGTACCCAGTGGAAGGTGATATCCTGCTGGTCACAGATGTCAAGCAGTTGGGCCCACAGGTCGGGGTTTTCGGCGCGATCTTTTTTATTGCGCATCCAGCCGCGGGCGCGCCAGCGCCTGGCCCAACCCTTGGTGATGCCGTTGACGACATATTCCGAGTCGCTGTACAGGTTCACCTTGCAGCGCATCTTGAGCGCCCGCAGACCCTCGATACAGGCCGTCAGTTCCATACGGTTGTTGGTGGTGCGCCTGAAGCCGCCAGAAAGCTCTTTGCGGTGTTTGCCTGAGATAAGTACGATGCCATAGCCGCCCGGGCCAGGGTTGCCGGTGCAGGCGCCATCGGTGTACAGGGTGACCGGGGGCAGTTGTTCGCCCGCCTGGTTTGGGGTGGTGGGGAAAGGTGGGTTCTTCATCAACGCTCGTGTGCAGCTTGAGGGCTTACCCAATCCCTGGCTCAAATTGCCGGATGACCCACTGGTGCTTGTGGGGCCGGTAGAGCGTGTGGGCGTAGCCTGTATCGCCAAGGTGGAACCACACCCCGCTGAAGTTGATGGGCGGTGGAGCGCCAACCAGGCAGCGCAGGGCGGCGTTCAAAATGCCCCCGTGCGCCACCACCAGGTAGTGGCCTGGGCCTCGGCGCACCACAGCCTCAAGGGCACGCCCGGCCCGGCTGTGCAGCTCCCATTCGCTCTCGCCGCTGCCGCAGATCGGTTCATAGGGGTTGCGGAAAGCCGGTAAGGGATAACGCTTGGCGGCCTCTTCGTGTGAAAGCCCAGCCAGAGGGCCGTTGTTCGTCTCCATCCAATCGGCGTCGGTACTGACTGGTGCCAGCAGCAAGCCGCCGATGATCTGGGCAGATTCTTTGGCACGCACCAGGGGGCTGGCAATGATGTGGTCGATTTGCAGGTGGGCAGCCTGCCAGCCCTGGCCGCGTTCGTGCACCTGGGCGCGCCCGACCTCAGTGAGCGGCGAATCATAACGCCCCTCATGCACCCCTTCATCATCGGCGCGCGAACGTCCGTGCCGCATCAAGGTGAGATGAATTTCGCCCGGCGGGGTGCGGTGTTCAGGCGTCATATTTGCGGATGAATTCCATGGCTTTTTCCACCAGCTCGCGGTTACCCAGGTAAAGCGGGGTGCGCTGGTGCAAAGAAGTGGGTTGGATATCGAGGATATCTTGAGCGCCATCAGTACCCAAACCGCCAGCCTGGGCTGCGATGTAGCTCAGCGGGGCGGCTTCGTAGGTCAGGCGCAGCTTGCCGTGCGGCTTGGTGGGGTCTTTGGTATCGGCCGGGTAGTAAAAAATGCCGCCAGTCAGCAAGTTGCGGTGGAAATCGCCCACCAACGCGCCGATGTAGCGTGAGGAGAGCGGCTGGCGTGGGCTTTCTGGATCCAGCCCTTGCAGCCAGTCTGTGAAGCGTCTCACGCCGTTGCTCCAATACGCCTGGTAACCCTGGTTGACGCTGTAATATTTGGGCTTGGACGGGATGCGGATATCAGGGTGCGTGAGCAAAAATTCGCCGATGGTGGGGTCTAGCGTGAAGCCATGCACGCCATTGCCGCTGGTATAAACCAGCATGGTGCTTGAGCCATAGATCATGTAGCCGGCTGCTACCAGGTCTTTGCCCGGCTGGAGACAGTCTTCAACCGTGCCCCTGCCTCCGCCAGACTTACGCCGGTAAATGGCAAAGATGGTGCCGATGCTGGCATTGTAGTCAATGTTCGATGAACCATCCAGAGGATCGTACAACAGCACATATTTGCCGGTGGGGAAGCGCTCGGGGATTGACAGGATATCATCGTGCTCTTCTGAAGCCATCACAGCCAGCCTGCCGGTGTGATCGTTCAATCGGTACATGGTGCTGTCGGCCAACTGGTCAAGTTTCATCACCGTCTCGCCTTGGATGTTGATATCCTCAGTCGAGCCCAATATCTCAGCCAGGCCGGCCCGGCTGGTGCGGCTGGCAATGAATTTGCCGCACAGGGCCAGGTCGTAGAGCAAGTTGGTCAACATGCCCGTCGCTTCAGGGTGAGAGAGTTGCTGTTCGAGGATGTGGCGTTCGATGGTGATGATTGCCGCTCCAGGACTTGTCCGTTGAACCATGATTTCTCCTCCTTATTGGGGTAGAAAAGAGCCGGATGTTTTATTGGTTTTTGAAGCGCAGATTGGCAAGGATCTTGATCAGACCATAGGTGAAGCTGTTGCGGGCCAGCCCGGCGATGATGCGGTACTGCATGCCCGGCACCGAAAGCACCCGCCGGCGCTGCAAGTCGGCCAACGAAGTGCGCACCACTTGCTCAGCAGTGAGCCACATGAAGGACGGGATGCGAGAGCGCTTGAAGCTGCTGGCGGCGACATATTCGGGGGTGTCGTGGAATTCAGTAAAGGTGAAACCCGGGCAAAGGGCCTGCACCTGCACCCCGAGGCCCTTTAATTCACGGGCCAGGGATTCAGAGAAGGTGATGATGAAGGCCTTGGTGGTGCAGTACAAGGTGCCGCGCAGCGGCAAGAGTCCCGCAATCGAGCCCACGTTGATCACACCGCCCTGGCCCTGGTTCAGCATGGCGGGCAGGGCTGCCCGCGTTAGGCGCACCGTGGCGGTGACGTGCACCTGGATGACATCGTCAATGTCACCTGGCTTAACCTGGTAAAAAGGCCCTGGTCTATCAAAGCCGGCGTTATTGATCAGTAAAGACAGCCCCGGCAGATTGGCGATGTATGTTTCGATTTGTGCGATGCCGGCCTCATGCGAAAGGTCGGCGGTCAGCGTTGTGACGCCAATGCCGTGGCGAGATTGAAGCTCGGCAGATAATTCTTCCAGGCGTTGGGTGCGGCGGGCGGTCAGCACCAGGTGATAGCCCTGGGCGGCCAATTGACGGGCGAACTCTGCGCCTAACCCGCTGGAAGCACCGGTGATCAGGGCAGTTTTGGGGTATTCAGGCTTTTCGGTCACTCCAAGATCTCCACAAGGGCAAACCATTCTCCGGGATGTTTTTCGAGCGTTAAACCGCCTTGCAGCAGGCCTTTTTGCTGCCAGTGTTCGAGCACCTTACGCGCCAGCTCGGGCTTCCAGCCGAAGAGCCGGGTGATGTCGCGCAGTTGGGCGGCGCCCACTGAGCGCAGGTACAGCTCAGCCAGCTTGCGGCAGGCGTCCAACTCGCCAATATAGCGCGCCTGCTCGAGCAGTTCGGGGTAATGGCGCGGGACGATGTCATATGAAAAGGCATAATGCCAGGCGCCGGCCTCTGTGACCCCCACCGGCAGGATCTTGAAATCGGCCTGTAGATCTGATAAGGCGCGGTTGAAACGCGTCTCGCTGCCGTTGCTGGTCAGATGGGCGGCCTTGCGCAATGTGACGGTATCCAGGGGGCCCTTATCCAACAACACCTCGTATACTTGCTTGGCCTCAAGGGTCAGGCGGCCCTGCTCATAAATGGTCAGGTAATCTTCGGCCGGTGAGCCGTAGTTCTCGGTCAGGGCGTAGAAATAGGGGGCGGCTTGTAAAGAGATGATGGTGGCTTTTTTGCGCAGCACCTTGGCGTAATACCAGGCTTTCTTCCCCAAGAGCGAGTCTTTCCACCCCCAGGTGATGTGCCCCGGGTCATCGTGGGCATCTGCCACGGGCCGGTCGCCGGCGGCAGCGGTCCACAAGCTGGGTAAGGTGATCTCGCGGATGGGCCAGAAGTAGATGAAGCCGCGTTCATTGACGAACTCAACAGCATCTTCTTTGGAGGTCAGCCGTTTTTTTAGGCGGAAGGTGCCGGTGCGGTAGCGCGCCAGGGCTTCCAGAGAGAGGGTGGGCATGTGGCGATTATATCAGCAAACCCATGAAATGCCCGGTAAACCTGGTCAGGTGCCGATGACCGTGCCGCCATCCACCGAAAGCACTGAGCCGGTGACAAAGGAGGCTTCTTCGCTGGCGAGGAAGAGAAAAGCATTGGCAATCTCTTCGGGCTTGCCCAGGCGTTTGAGGGGCGTCCGAGCGATCATCATGTTGAGGATCTTGGCCGGCATTTGGTGCACCATGTCGGTTTCGATGAAGCCTGCTGCGATGGCGTTGACGGTAATGTTGTAGCGGCCTAGCTCGCGCGCCCAAACGCGTGTCATGCCGAGGATACCGGCTTTGGCAGCCGCATAATTGGTCTGCCCGAAGTTGCCGTAGATGCCGATGATGGATGAGGTGTTAATGATGCGCCCGTAGTGCTGCTTGATCATCTGGGGGGCTATGGCGCGCGTGCAGGCAAAAACACCGCGCAGGCTGACGTTGAGCACATCGTCGAACTGCTTGAATGACATGCGCCCGAGCACTTCGCCGTCTTCATATTTGACCAACTGGGCATCGCGCAGGATGCCGGCGTTATTGACCAGGATGTCGATCCGTCCCCAGGCTTCGAGCGCTTGCCTGGCAGCCGCCTCAACCGCTTCGGGGTTGGTCACATCTACCGGGTAATAGGCGGCGCGGCGGCTGCCGGCGGCGGTGTTGACATTGTGTTCCAGCTCCAGGCCAGCTTCATCGTCCAGGTCCCAGATGGCAAGGCGCGCCCCTTCGGCCGCAAAACGTTCTACTGCGGCGCGGCCAATGCCCTTGGCGCCGCCTGTGATGATGGCTGTGCGGTTTTCTAAGCGCATCGTGCCTCCTCAACCACCCGAAATAACGGAAATGAGCTTGACCACATCGCCGGCTTTCAGGATTTCATCTTCGGTGATCATTTCGCCGTCGCGCGTCGCCAGCACGGTTCCCAGGTCGATGATGATGCCCTGTTTTTCGGCCAGCTTTTTGAGCGCCATGCGCAGGGTACAGCCATGACGAACCTCGTACGATTGGTTGCGCAAAGTAACGGTGGCAGGCATGGTTTATCCTTCTCCAAAGCCCATCAGGGTTAGTATCTCAGGGCGGAATGTTTCGATCAGCTCGCGCTGTTCGGGCCAGAACATGGATGGCAGTTCGGTGATGGGAAACCACCAGACGCCGTAATGGTGTTCAGAATCGGTCGGGTGACCGTCTTTTTGCCGGGTAGAAAACAGGAAGTAATGGATCGTCATCCAGCGATCCCTGGCAAAATTCAGCCGCGGGCGGGTGCCCAGGTAACGCAGCAGGGTCAGCTCGGCCAGCCCGGCTTCTTCTGCAATCTCGCGCCGGGCGGCTTGCTCAAGGTTCTCGCCGTTCTTCACGCCGCCTTTGGGCAGCACGTAAAGCGGGAAATCGGCCTCGCGCGCGAAAGCCACCCACAGTTTTTTGCGAGCCGAGCGCACAATGATGCCACCGGCGGAGGTGCGCTGGCGGATATCGGCCGGGCATTGGTACCAGGTTGAATCGATGATTGGTTTTTTCATGTTGAAAAGAATTCTACCACCAGTCGGTTGGTTCGCTCGGGCAGATCGATGTGCGGTTGGTGACCGCAGCCCGCAATTGGGTGCCTGTGAGCGCCGGGGATGGCCTGCGCCAGGGTTGGAAAGGAACCTGGGTGGAGCGTGGGGTCGCTTTCACCCCAAATGACCAGGGTTGGCACGGCCAGGCTTGAGACATGCGGCGTAAGGTCGGGGATATCGGCCAGCAAGTGGATCACATCTGGGTCGGTCCGTTTGAAATCCGAAGCGATCTGCTGGCGCAGCGCGGGGGCGCGGTTGGTACGCGGCGTGACATCCCAGCCCATAAAGGTGTACACCCAATCCGGAGGAATGCGCCGGACGGCTTGCCCGGCCAGGCGCGGCTGCCAAACCAAAGGCAGCAGCAGCGGAGAGAGCTGGCCCGCATTGTAAAGGGGATCTACAAGGACCAGGCGGGCCACTTGTTGTGGGTGGCAGATGGTATATTGCAAGCTGATGTACCCACCCAGGGAATGGCCTACCAGGCGCGGGGGTTCTGGCAGGTGCAGGCTCTCGATCCAGGCTGAAAGTTCGGCAGCTATGTTCTCGACGCGATAAGCCTGGGGGTTGTCGAGCCAGGCGCTCTCGCCGTGCCCGGGAAGATCGGGGGCAAAAACCTGGTAACCCGAGTCAGCCAGAATGGGCAGCAAAGTATCCCAATCGTGCATGGAGGCGTACATGCCGTGCAGCAAGATGACGGGGGGGCCTTGGCCCTGGCAGAGAAAATTGATCTGGCTCATCGCGTTTTCAAAGTTTAAGCGATTAACTGCGAAACGTAAAGCGTCCGCCACCAATATCCGTATCGATCGGCCAAAAAGGCCCTTATCCGGCACTCACGTTGGATTATAATATTTCCTATGTTGGAATTGAATTTATCTCTGATCGGCAACGTATCTACGACGCTGGTGCGGTTGATCGAGAATTTTCAAATTCAGCAGGGGGTGCGGGTTCGTATCCGCAGCCTGGATTGGGAGACCGCATGGCATGAACTGGTGGATTGGGCGCTGCATACCCAGGGACCAGATGTCTCTCAGGTGGGGTCAACCTGGACCGGCAGCCTGGTGGCCTTGAACGGCTTGCGGCCTTTCACCCACGCCGAAGTAAGGGAATTGGGGGGTTCTGCGGCGTTCTTTCCACAGATCTGGCAAAGCGTGGTGCTGCCCAACCAGCCTGAGGCCTGGGCGGTGCCGTGGAGTGCTTTCACATTTGTCCTGTGTTACCGCCGAGACCTGCTCGAGAAGGCTGGGATTGATGAATCAACCGCTTTCCTGAGCTTGCCTGCCCTGGCGCGTACGGTAGAACAACTGCATGCTGCCGGTGTACAGTGCCCCTGGTTGGCGCCGGTCAGCGCTTTTCACCTGGGGATTTTGCACATGGCTGCCAGCTTTGTGTGGGGCATGGGTGGCGATTTTGTCAGCCCCACCGGTTCGCGTCTGACGTTTACCCAGCCGGCGGCTTTAGAAGGCTTGAGAGCTTACTTCAACCTGCTGCGGTATCTGCCGCCTGATGCACAGCGCCTGGATGGGGTAGAGGCTGAACGTTATTTCACCAGTGGGCAAGCCGCAATGATGATGTTTGGAATAGACCGGCCTTACGAATGGCTGCGACGGCGTTCGGTGGCACCGGCAGTGCTTTTGCATTTGGGCGTCACCAGCATGCCGGGCGTACCCTGGCTGGGTGGCAACAGCCTGGTGGTTTGGGGTGATGTACAGGCCTCAAGCGAAAGAGAGCGGGCCGCGCTGGCATTGGTCAGGCATTTGACCAGCCGCGAAGCCCAGGGTGTATACTGCCAGGGGGTGGAGGTGTTCTTGCCCACCCGGCCTGACGTGCTGGACTCTCTGCCGCTGCCCGATACCTCCGTCACGCGCGCCGCCATCCAATCCCTGCAGACAGGGCGTTCTTATCGCTCTCTGCCAGCCTGGGGCAAGCTTGAACACCAATTTGCCGAAGTATTGGGCCTGATTGGGGCTGATGTGACGAACGGTATGGGGGTCGACGCCGCTTTGCAAAGGCACCTGGAGCCTTTGGCGCGCCGTTTGCAGGCCACTTTTGGCCGCTGACGGTTTCCGGTTGTGTGACCCGCCCCTTTACCTCGGAGACGGAACATGCCAGGGTAGATGTTAGATTGAAAGGCTGAAGATGCACGATTTTAAATCCGGTATGCAAGCTGAAGAGCAGCTGCGCTTACAGAGCGTGGCGCTAGAATCAGCCGCAAATGGGATTGTGATCACCAACCGGAAAGGGGAGATCCTGTGGGTCAATCCTGCCATCACCACCATCACCGGGTACAGCGCTGAAGAGGTTCTGGGCCATACGCCGCGCCTCTTCAAATCGGATGTGCATCCTGAAGCCTACTTCCAAAAATTGTGGTCTACAATCTTGAGCGGGCAGACCTGGCACGGTGAGACGGTCAACCGCCGCAAGGATGGCAGCCTGTACACCGAAGAGCAGACGATTGCCCCGGTGCGAGATGCCGGGGGTGAGATCACGCATTTCATCTCGATCAAGCAAGATGTTACCACGCGCAAGGCGGCTGAAGATGCGCTTCAGCGGCGCGCTGAACGGATCGAGACCTTTAACCGGGTACTGCAAACACTGCTATCAACCCTGGATTTGCGCCAGGTGCTGCAGGCAATCTTACAAGCCCTGGGCCAGTTCGTGCCCAATGACAGTGCCTCGTTGATGTTGTTGGAAGACTATGAGTTGGAAATCTTGGCAGTGCACGGCATTGAAAACGCGGTTGAGATTGTCGGGAAGCGCTTTAGCATCCTTGCCGCTGACAACCCAAATGCCGAAGTGGTGCGCACCAAAGCCCCCCTGCGCCTGGGAGATGCCCCGGTGAGTTATGCCAGTTTTCACAGCGGCGTGTTTGCCCGGCAAGAGATCCGCAGTTGGTTGGGGGTGCCGATGATCTTAGATGGACGCGTGGCGGGCATGCTGACCGTGGATAAGCGCGAACCAAACTTTTTCACCGAAGAATATGCCCAATTGGCGCTGACTTTTGCCTCTCAGGCAGCGATTGCGATCAAGAACGCCCGCCTGTATGCCGAGGTACAGCAGGAGCTGAAAGAGCGCGAGCACGCTGAAGCAGAACTCAGGCGGGCCAACGATCTGCTGCAGGTCAAGCTGGAAGAGGTCGAATCTTTGCAGGCTCAACTGCGCGAGCAGGCCATCCGCGATGCATTGACCGGCTTATACAACCGGCGTTACCTGAATGAAATGTTGGAACGCGAATTCTCGCGCGCGGCCCGCCGGCAAATGCACGTGAGCCTGATCATGTTGGATATCGATCACTTCAAATCCTTCAATGATCAATACGGGCACGAGGTGGGCGATCGAATGCTGCAAGAATTAGGCCGCCTGTTGCTGAAAAAAGCCCGCCGCGAGGATATTCCCTGCCGCTATGGCGGCGAGGAATTTGCGGTGGTGCTGTGGGGGGCAGAGCTAGATGCGGCCCAGCACAAGGCAGAGCAGTGGCGGCAGGCTTTTTCTGAGCTGCGTGTGCTTCACCAGGGCATCATGCTGCACGCGACCTTATCGGCTGGTGTGGCGGCTTACCCAGAGCACGGAGAAAAAGGCGCAGAAGTGCTGCGCCGGGCCGACCAGGCCTTATACGCTGCGAAATATGCTGGCCGTAACCAGGTGGTGGTTTGGAGCGAAGTGTTGTAACCTGGCAATAAGTGTTGTATGATTACTAAACGATGAGCGTTGTCACATCTTCTTTAACGGTTTCTACCCGTGGTCACACCGATATCCATGATATTAGCGGCCCGGTGGCCCAGGCTGTGGCCCAATCGGGCCTTAAGAGCGGGGTGGTGACCATCTTTTGTCCTTCTTCAACCAGTGGACTGACCACGATTGAGTTTGAGCCCGGTGTGCTGGATGATCTGCGACGTTTGTTCGATGAGATCGTTCCGCCCGATAGGGCTTATTTGCACGATGCGGCCTGGGGTGATGGAAACGGGCACAGCCATGTGCGAGCTGCCTTACTGGGGGCATCTCTCAGCGTGCCTTTTGTGAATGCGCGCCTGACCCTGGGCACCTGGCAGCAGATCGTGTACCTGGATTTTGATAATCGCCCGCGGCGGCGCGAGCTGGTGGTGCAGATCATTGGAGAATAAGGACCAGGGCGAGCTGGGTTTGAGCACACAGGGATGAATTCCACAGCGCTGTCTTATTTGGTCGGCTTGAGCTGGCTTTCCACGGGGATCACGTTGGTGCTGGGGCTGTATGCCTGGCGGCGGAGGCCGGCTTTGGGCACGGTTACCTTTGCCGCATTGATGCTGGTCGTCAGTGGTTGGGCGGCAAGTTATGCGTTAGAGTTGATGGCCCCAGATTTGCCCGGCAAGTTCTTCTGGGTGCGGGTGCGCTGGTTGTTCATCAGTACATTGACCACCAGTTGGATGCTCTTTGTCTTTGAGTATGTGGGGCGGGGCAACCTGATCAGCCGTCGTCTGCTGGCCTTGCTTTCGATTGAGCCGCTGGTGATGGTGATCATGGCCTGGGCCAACCGCTTGCAGGGTGGATTGATCTATCAGGACATAACCCTGGATCCCAACCAGGCGCTTCCACACCTGGCGTTGAGCTATGGCTTGTGGTTCTTCTTTCACGTAGCTTACTCTTATACCCTCATGTTCGTTGGCACCTATTGGCTGCTGCGCGCTCTGCTGCAATCACCGCACATGTATCGCAAGCAGGTTGGTTTTATGCTGGTGGGGGCTTTTCTGCCTTGGGTCGGCAATATCTTATGGATGGCCGGCGCCCGGCCATTTGCAAAGGTTGAACCAACGCCGTTTACCTTCACCCTCACCGGGCTGGTGATGGCCTGGGCCTTATTCCGTTACCGGATGCAGAACATTGTGCCGGTGGCGCGTGACCTGTTGATTGAAAACCTGAGCGATGGCATGCTGGTGTTGGATAACCTCAACCGGGTGATCGATGTAAATCCGGTGGGCGTGCAGATCATCGGGCTGCCGCTTGCTGAAATCTTGGGCAGGCCCGCACACCAGGTATTGGAGCCCTGGGCCGAACTGGCCGAACGCTACCGCGACACAACCCTCACGCAGACAGAGATTACCCTGGGCGAAGGGGAGAAACAGCGCAATTTCGATATGCGCTTATCTCCCTTGCATAACCGAGAAGGGATTGTGGTTGGGCGCCTGGTTCTGCTGCGCGATATGACAGAAAATAAGCGGGTTGAAGATGAACTGCGCCAGCAGAATGAATACCTGACCATCTTGCACGAGACGACGGTCATCAACCGCCAGGAGATGAGTGCACTCTTAGACCTGGTCTTAGAGCAGGCAGGCAAGATCAGCGGTGCCCCACACGGTTACCTGGACTTGATCGACCCTCAGACACAAGAAATGGTTACCCACGCGGCCATGGGACGGTCGGTAGATTTGATTGGGCTGAGGCGGCAATCTGACGAAGGCCTATCGGGCATTGTCCGGCGGACGGCCCAGCCTTACCTGATCGAAGGTTACGATACATGGGAAGAGCGCTTGTCCACCATTCCGGCGCAGGCCTATGGGGCCATCATTGGAATACCGCTCCTCTCGGGTAGCGAGGTGATTGGGGTGATTGGCCTGGCCCACGATTACCACTCGGCCCGGCAGTTCACGGCTGAGGATGTGCGGCGTTTGAGACGCTTCTCAGAGCTGGCAGCCATCGTGCTGGATAACGCCCGCTTGTTCGACGCGGAACGCCGCCAGGCCCGGCGCCAGGAGGCGCTCTTCTGCTTGAGCGCGCAGTTGGCGGCCTCTAATACCGAAGCAGATGTCTGCCAGAATGTGACCCTGGGCCTGTTGGATGATGCGTTGGGATTTACCTATGTGGTCTTGTTCCTGGTAGATGCCGTGACGGGTGATCGCATTGTGCGGGCCAAGGCAGGGCTTTTGGATATCCCCATAGGCTATCGTTTGCCCCCCGGATTTGGCCTGACTGAGCGCTCAGTGCAAGACGGGCAGCCGCATTATTGGCCGGATGTGACGGTCGAACCGGCTTACATTGCCGGTCTTGGCGGGTCTGAGGTGGATGCCCCGATTTATATTGACGGGAAAGTGCAGGGCGTGTTGGCGGTCGAAAACCAGCAAAAAAACGCCTACTCTGAGAGCGATATCGACGTTTTGACCTCGGCTGCCAACCAGGCCGGCCTGGCAATTGAGCGTTTGCGCTTGCTGCGCCAGGCCCAACAGCGGGTGGTTGAGCTTTCGACGGTGAACGACCTGAGCCAGGCCATTACTGGCAAGCTGGATATTCGCACCATCTGCGAAGTGGTCAGCAAGCACATCCGGCAAATATACCCGGTGGATGTGATCTATGTGGCGCTATACGATGCAGAGACCCAGGTCATTACCACGCCTTATTTTATGACCCGCGACCAGGTGATCGACGTGCCCAATATGACCCTGGGGCAAGGCCTGACCTCGGTGGTGATCAAGACCATCCGCCCACTCTTGATCAATGAGGATTTCTCTGACCGTGTAATTGAGCTGGGTGGGATTTTGGTAGGGGGCGATAATTACCCTAAATCCTGGCTGGGTGTTCCGATCATGATGCGCAACCAGGTGATGGGTGTGCTCAGCCTGCAGAGCCTGGCACAAGAAAACCTGTTCACCGAGGCAGATGTGAGCCTGGTCAGTGCGGTGGGTGCCAACATGGGCGTGGCGATCCAGAATTCCCGTTCTTATGAGGCTGCCGAGCAAGCGCAGCTCCTGGCAGAGCAGGCCAACCGCGCTAAGAGCGCCTTCCTGGCGGCGATGAGCCACGAGATCCGCACGCCGATGAACGCGGTGATTGGGATGACGAGCCTGCTCTTAGATACGCCCCTGAGCCCCGAACAACGCGATTTCACCGAGACGATCCGTCAAAGCGGCGACGCGCTGCTGGTGATCATCAACGATATCCTGGATTTCTCTAAGATCGAAGCCGGAAAAATGGATCTAGAAAGCCAGCCTTTCGACCTGCGCGACTGCTTGGAAAGCGCGCTGGACCTGTTGGCGCGGCGTGCCGCCGAAAAAGGGTTGGAGATGGCTTACCTGGTTGACGATCAGGTCCCCTTAGCGGTGATGGGCGATGTCACCCGGCTGAGGCAGATCCTGGTCAATTTGATCGGCAATGCGGTCAAGTTTACCGAACAGGGAGAGATATTCGTCTCGGTAAGCGCGCGGGATGGAGATGATGCCGACAAAGATGCTCGGATCTGCAACCTGCATTTTGCGGTTACTGATACCGGCATTGGCATCCCGGCTACCCACATGGACCGCCTGTTCCAATCCTTCAGCCAGGTTGACCTTTCAACCACGCGGCGCTATGGGGGCACCGGCCTGGGGTTGGTGATCAGCCGCCGCCTGGCAGAGATGATGGGCGGCAGTATGTGGGCCGAAAGCAAGGTGGGGCAGGGCAGCACGTTCAACTTCACCATTCGGGTGCCCATTGCCCAGGTGCCGGTCAGGTCACATATGTTGGGCATGCAGCCCGAGCTGGGGGACAAACGGGTTTTGATCGTCGACGATCATGATACCAACCGGCGCATCTTGCAGATACAGACCTCTTCGTGGGGGATGCTGCCCAGTGAGACCGGCTCGCCCTCCCAGGCCCTGGACTGGATCCGGCAGGGAAAACACTTTGACGTGGCAATTTTGGATATGCAGATGCCAGGGATGGATGGGATGGAGCTGGCGGCAGCCATTTCGAAAGAGCCGCATGGCCGCGATCTGCCCCTGGTGATGCTGACTTCTTTGGGACGGCAGTCGCCCCAGGTTGAAGACGCGTTGTTTGCCAGTTTCTTAACCAAGCCGATCAAGGCCTCGCAGTTGTATGATGTGCTGGCAGGAATCTTCTCGCGGGGAACGCGTTCAGCCAAAATGTTAGAGCGCAGCCGGCATTATGAATTCGACCCGCAAATGGCCCAGCGGCTGCCGATGCGCATCTTGGTGGCAGAAGATAATGTGACCAACCAAAAGCTGGCGCTGCGCCTGTTAGAGCGCCTGGGCTACCGGGCAGATGTGGCGGCTAACGGCCTGGAAGTGATTGCGGCTTTACAACGCCAGCAGTACGATGTGGTGCTGATGGATGTGCAAATGCCAGAGATGGATGGCCTGGAGACCACCCGCACCATCCGCAGGCAGTGGCCGCAGTGGAATCCGGGCATTCCGCGCCCGAGCATCATTGCTATGACGGCCAACGCCCTGAAAGAAGATCGGCTGGAATGCCTGGAAGCGGGGATGGATGATTACCTGAGCAAGCCTATCCAGGTGATTGAGCTGGTTGAGGCACTGGAGTGCTGCCAGGTTGAGATGGGGCAGGCAGACCAGGTGCGCTCTTGTGCCGATGAGCGATTCCATACCGATGAGGCCCAGCCGCTGCAAACTGTTTTACCGGCGGAACTGAACCCGGCAGCATTGAACGAGTTGAAACATGCCTTTGGCGACCTGGACGCCCTGGCATCCATCGTAGAGGTGTTCTTGGAAGATGGGCCGCGTTTGCTGCAAGAGATGCGCGGCGCCGTGCAGGATGGCGATGCGGCAGCCCTGCGCTTAAATGCCCACAGCCTGAAATCGAACAGTGCCACATTTGGCGCACAAGTCTTGCGCGATCTGTGCGCCGAGATGGAAGTGATGGGAAAATCTGGTCAGATGGCGGGCGCGCCCGAAAAACTGGCCCTGGTTGAAGCCGAGTACCAAAGGGTTCAACTGGCTTTGAAGTCTTTTATCAACCCGTAGATTTCTTATAACACCTTTTCATCACTCCGCATGGCCTGGAAGGCTGCAATCGACACTTCTAGCATGTCGAGGGATGGCTCGCGGGTGGTGAGGTGCTGTAGGGCCAGGTTGGGCCGCACCAAGAGCTTGACGAAGGCTGAGTCTAGGTGGTTGGCGGTCCAGCGGATGTATTCGTAGGCCAGGCCTGCCAACACTGGCAGCATCAATACCCGGCTCGCCAGGCGCCAGCCCAAGGGCAGCGGCCCCAAAAGCGAGAAAATGATGATCGAAAGCAGGACCAGGGTCAGCAAGAAAGCGGTACCGCAGCGAGGATGCTCGATGGAATGGCGGGCGACGTTTTCAGGGGTCAGCTCTGCGCCGGCTTCAAAGGCGTTGATGGTCTTGTGTTCAGCCCCGTGGTAGGCGAAGACGCGCCGGATCTCGGGCATTTTGCCCACCGCCCAGATGTATCCGATGAGCAGCAGCAGGCGCACCAGGCCTTCAAGCAGGTTGCTCAGCCAGCCGTTGGCCGTGCTGGAGCCACCCAGCCAGTGCTCGATGAGCTGTCCAAGGGCTGCCGGGGCCACGAAGAAGAGCGCGATGGCAATTCCGAACGAGGCCGCCATGGTCAAATACAAAGCCGGGCCTTCCAGCTTTTCATCTTCGCCGGTTTGGGTGTTGGCTGAAATGGTGAGGGCGCGCATGCCCAGGCCCAATGCATCCCACAGCATAACCAGGCCGCGCAAGAAAGGGATCTTGGTCAGGCGGCTTTTGTAAATGCCCCCCAGGTCTTCTTTATGGATCTGGATGCTTTGGTTGGGGGCGCGCATGGCAATGGCAACCGATTGTGAGCCGCGCATCATCACGCCTTCAATCACGGCCTGGCCGCCATAGGTGGGTAAACGGCAGTTATCACTCATTCTTATACCTGTAAATCCTCGATATCCTTTGTCAATTAGCCTAAGTTGTAAAAGAAGTTGATGAAAGCATCAATGCCGCGATACCAGGTGGGCAGATGCAGTTTTTCGTTGGGGCTGTGCATATTGTCATCGGCCATCGAGAAGCCCGTGTTGACCGACTCAACCCCCAGGATCTTCTGGAACTGGGTGACCACCGGCACGCTGCCGCCTTCACGCTTGAAGACGGGCCGCCTGTTCCACACCGTCTCCATGGCGTCGGCAAGGGCCAGGATGTAAGGTGAGTGGCGGTCTGAGATGGATGCTACCCCGCCGTGCATGTCTTGCAGGGTCCAGCGCACGGCCTGAGGGGCATTTGCTTCTAAGTATGCCAGCATTTGCTGGTGCACATCTTCGGGGGTCTGGTTGGGAACCAGGCGGGTAGAGATCTTGGCCATGGCCCAGGCCGGCAGGACGGTCTTGGCGCCTTCGTCGGTGAAGCCCGATAAGATGCCGTTTACATCCAGGGTGGGGCGGGCTCCAACGCGTTCGGTGGGGGTGTAGCCTTGTTCACCCCATAGGGCTGGGGCGCCGGTGTTCTTAAGGTAATATTCGTCACCAATGGGCAGACGGGCCATCTCGGCGCGCTCTTCGGCATCGATGGGTAAGACCTTGTCGTAGAAGCCGGGCAGGGTCACGCGCCCTTCGGCATCGTGCATGCCCGCGATCAGCTTGCACAGCGCATTGGCGGGGTTGAGCACAGACCCGCCAAATACGCCTGAGTGAAGGTCGTGGTCGGGGCCATAGACTTTCAGCTCAAAGTATGCCAGGCCGCGCAGGCCGTAGGTGATGCAGGGGATCTCGGGCGAGAGGGTGCCAGAATCGGGGTTAAGGGCAAAATCGCAAGCCAAGAGCTCTTTGTGACTTTCCATGAAGGGCACCAGGCTGGGAGAACCGATCTCTTCTTCGCCTTCAATCATGAATTTGAGGTTGATGGGCAGGGTGCCCGTCTTGACGATGGCCTCGATGGATTTCAGGGCTACCATGATCTGGCCCTTCATATCAGTGGCGCCGCGGGCATAGATATATTCGCCGCGCACTTCGGGCGCAAAAGGCCCGCTTTGCCACAGGTTGAGGGGGTCTACCGGCTGGACGTCGTAATGGCCGTAGACCAGGGCAGTGGGGGCCTTGGGGCCGGCTTTGAGCCATTGGCCGTACACAACAGGATGGCCAGGGGTAGCGAAGATCTGCACGTTTTCGATATTCAACGAGCGCAGTTGGTCAGCCACCCATTCGGCGGCGCGCTGCATGGCGGGCCTGGCAGCCGGGTCGGTGGAGATCGAAGGGATGGTGGCAAAGTCTTTTAATTCGTCTAAAAAGCGGTCACGGTGATCGTGCGCGTATTGAATGGCGGCAGAACGGGGGTCGGTCATGGAATCTCCTTATTAAGTACAGATTTATTCAATTATACTTGGTGCTGAGTGTTATTTTTCTTCTTCATCTCTAATTTTTCCGGATGAAGATGGATGTTTAACATCTAAAGCTGGGCTGGGGGCCGAGTGTTTTAGCTTCAATGATACATGGGATTGTTGCACAATCCGATTTTGTAGCGAGTCCACAAATTCTTCTTTCGATGGGATGTTAGGATTCTGACGGAAAGCGGCAAATAATTGATCTGTTGAGGCTGATTTTTTGCGCGATTTCACCAGTTCAAATTTTGTAGGCCTCGGTATTAAGTCGTAGGTATAAAAAATGGTGGCATGCTCAGGGTTGAAATCAAGGTACTTGAGATTGTAACGTTTCTCAAGGTCATGATAAATCAAATCCTGAACCACCCAGTAGATTTTATGCCCCCACTTCTCAAGAATAATGCCTTTGTTAAGAACCTGGGTATAAGTCCGTTTCCAGATGTCATAAACGTTCAAACCAAAATTATACGAACGATAAGCTATGCTTTCGCCTTTAAGAAAGTCAGTAAAACCTTGTACAAGCGCTCCGGTCCCAGTTGTTTGGCCGGTTTGAAATTCGATAACTACAAAATCTTCGATCTCGGCCGACATGGGTTTGTGTTTAAGCATAACGAAATCGAAGCTACCAATTCCTTTTAACCCTATTTCAGAAAAAAGTAAAATGTTATTGGTTGTTTGAAAATGGTCGAAAGCAATATCTGTGAAAAGTTGGTAATTGTCCAAGAAACGCCGAGGACAAATGGCTATTTCTTCTCCCGCAATATGCGCTGAACAAACACCAAAAGGATATTCGAGTAGACGACTTTGCTTATAACACGGTTTGTCGACAAAAGGGCACCAATACTTTGTTCGGGATGTTTCTGCTTCTGAATGAATCGCATAGTAGGGAAAGCCGAATATTTCAGAAGGATATTTAGGCATTTATGAGTCTCCTAATATTTCTTGCCACAATTTCATGATTTGTTTATTGTCAGCTTCAATATCGAGGCAATATCCTAAAAAAGCGGCACATTGATCGCAAAAATTATAACTATCTTTGGATGTAATCTTTCCAGAAAATGTTCGTGTATTGTAGAAACCTGTTGTTGAATGCAAAACTAGGATTGCATCATGTTTTAGTGCATTAAGTTGGCGAATATGCACAGAGATGGGATTCTCTGATTGAACAACATAGTGTGCTAGTAAACGAAAGCCTGCGTTTTTTAAAGACATGGTAAGGTATGCCCATGCTTCGGGTTTCCAATGATGAAAAGTGAAGATTAGTCGTCCATCTGGCTTTATTAAGACGCGATGGCATTCTTGCCATATGGCAGTCATTACCTTTTGATACTTCTCGCCATCCTGTTCTGACTCTGCAACAGCGCTATTTTTTACATCATAATCCCAATCAGCGCTGTTTGGGAGAAACCATCTTAACCAAACGCGAAAGAAGTAAGCCAGGTCACTGTATTGGACGCTATCATAGTAAGGTGGGTCGGTAACAACATGATCTACAGAGTTGTCAGGAAGATGCATACGAGAAGAATCTTGCTGTTGGACGCAGAAAGTACTAGGTGTCGCTCGTAGAGCATCGATTGATATCCCCGGTATGCCAGTATCGCTTTCACCGTAGATCGTTGTTTTTAGCCAACTTCCTTTGTGGAATTTGCGTTCAATTGGATTTTGCGCCCAAAGAGCCGCATTTTGAATGCGATCCTGGAATAGTAATCCAATGGTGCCGGATGTGTTCCCACTAAACAGAGGATTATTCTCTAAAGCAGTATGGGGAAAGGAATATGCATGATGTGAGAACACATGTCGGATTGCACCAGCACGGTTGCGATCCGTTCCCTTATAACCACAGAGTAACGAGTTAAATTCCAGGGATGTTGAAACAAGTAAGCTTAACCATAGGCGATGTTGTTCAGGAAGGCTTACTAAAAAGGCTTTGCATTCCGCAATGTAGATGAGTTGCCGCGCAGTAAATAGCTCGGCATAGGATTTTATTCCCCTCTTGAGCAAATCGTTTGATTTTGGGCCTTCCGGTATGCCAAGAATATCTACGGGCAGATTGACATTATCTTTTACGTACTCTGTGGCCAATTGGATTTGTGTTAAATCATGTTCATCAATCTGCTTAAGAAATGCTCCATGCTGGAGGCATTTCCCTGATATTAGCACTGGACGATAACGTTCGGTGAAAGAGAGTTCACGTAATTCTTTCCATGGTGCTTCACATATCGGACATTCAACAACATTTTTATCATAGATATAAGGTTTCTTATTTCCGATGTTGATGGGCGTTTGGGCACGATATAACTGTTGGTTGCATGGGTCAATGTATGTATAAATGCCATTTGTTTCTTCGCGTACGCGAAGTGAATCAACTACTAGTGCCTCACCACACTTGCAAATTTTACGCAAGCCATAGAGCATGAATTGGGTTTCACTGTTAGCCCTACATATAGGGCATTGCGTATGAAATAGTTTTTCGAGAGAATTTTGTAGACAACTGACTAACTTATTAAAGATTTCTTGTTTTTCTCTCAGAGGAACTGGCGTTAAACTAGCTTTCGCCTGTAATACGGGGATTGGATCCAAATCATAGCCAATGACACTTGCCCCAAGACGAATGGCTTCGTGAACAGTGGTTCCCCCTCCCATCATAGGGTCTAAAATGAGCTTGTTTTCTAGCCCTCCTGCAGCGTAATAATCGCGTTTATCTGGGTCGTCAGAAAGCTGTTTTAAGATGTACCGGAATGTTACGCCAGATCGTCTGGCCCACCATTTATGTAAGTAGGTGTTTGGACGGTATAAGTGCTTATTGAAGGATTCGCGATGAGCTAATCGGTCCAACTCATTAATTGGAAATTCAGAGTCAATCCCTGTTTTCGTGCCATCCTTTTGAATTAGCACGGAGTAATTTAGAGGAAGTTGTAATTGCTGGTTAGACAAGCGAACCTTATTATCTTGAGAACTGGGATTCTTGTAAATTGATTATATCCCCAACGCGGATATCACCTTCGTTGATGATATCGGCCCGCAGGCCGCCGCGGTGAACCAGGGCCGGCAAGAGGCGGGCGTCGGTCAGGCTG